>Ga0214923_10004091_pt1 | contig 17907 bp, 17 predicted proteins | sample LL1510_MetaG_FD_177993 | JGI IMG/M metagenome (GOLD analysis project Ga0214923, IMG submission 177993) | Freshwater microbial communities from Lake Lanier, Atlanta, Georgia, United States - LL-1510 | ecosystem: Environmental > Aquatic > Freshwater > Lake | place: USA: Georgia | collected... | reverse complement strand
CATGGTAATGAATACTGAATTGCTGCCAGATTTCTGGTTGCAGATGTTGGACGAATTCGTATAAGCAGGGGGGAATTGCTTTAGTTGTCCACTGTGGCTCAACGCTGAGGGAGGGTAGCGCGCTAAGGGTTGATGGGTCAAAATCGGTTGTTGCCAGTAATTGTTGTTGATCACCGATCACAAAAGTATTGTTTACAACACATCGGGGGGTGGTTCCTTCAATCCGAAAGGCAATTGTTTGTGGGGGTTGGTAATGATAGGTGACGGTCTTTATTGCTGGGAAGGCGACCTTTAGCTTGTTTGCAAAGCTTGCTGGATCAAAGTTGAGTAGGCTGTTGGCTGTGGTGTGCTGGCTGATATAGCGGCTGATTTTTGCTTCTAAATCTTTGTGGTAGAAAGCAACCAGGGTGACGGATGCTTCTTTAGGAGTAAAAAAAGCATGAACATGTTTGCTCGAGAAAAAAAACGCTTTTTTGGTTCCAACAATAATTGCTGGAAGCCCCACGCTGACAAGGATGCTGATTACAAGCAAGCGCTTAGCGCTCTTTTTGATCGGCATATTCATCATGGCATCTTCTTTTTCCCCACACCATATCTACATTTTCAGCCCCATCCTAGAAAAATTTTCTGTCATACTGCAATAAATAGAGAACGATACTTTTATATTGATGGAGTAGTGGCCCTTTGATATCATCGGGACGATACGTGAAACGGCGTCTTTTGGTGGAGTAACGGGTATGTCGCGGAAAAAATTAGAAGATATTCTTATTGAGCAGAACCTGATAAATGCCGAGCAACATGCCCAAGCGCTTGCTGAGCACAAGGAGACGGGCAAACCCCTGCTGCAAGTTTATTTGGAACAAAAATTCATAACAAAAACCGACGTTGCCCGGGCTCTTGCCAAGCAAATCAACGTACCATGCATCGAAAAAATCACTGAACAAATGGCTGACCCCCAGCTGTTGGGCAAGGTACCGCTTAAGTTTTTACGCCAGCACTGCGTAATTCCCATCATGTTTGAAGGTTACAAGACCATTGTGACGGCAAACCCGCGAGACTTGCAGCCCTTGGATGATTTGGCGTTGTTGATGTCAGGTGAAGTGGCCTATGCTGTTTCTACCGATGACATTATCAATGATGCCATCAACAAATATTATCCTCTCGAGACCAGCAAAGAAATGATGGAAGAACTTAAGGGCGGCGAGGGCGACGACCTTGAGTTCGGCATGGGCCCCCTGGAAGACAAAGATATTATGGAACAGGCCAACGATGCCCCCATCGTCAAGCTTGTTAACCATATGCTCTTGCAGGCGGTGAAAGAGGGTGCGTCCGACATCCACATTGAGCCCTTTGAACGTGAGCTGCGGGTGCGTTTTCGGATTGATGGCAACATGTACCTCCGTCTGACGCCTCCAAAGCGCTACCAAGGAGCTATTGTTTCGCGTATCAAAATCATGTCGAACCTCAATATTGCTGAAAAGCGCATTCCACAAGATGGTCGTGTTCAGATCAAGGTTGCTGACAAGGCTATCGATATTCGGGTTTCTGTGTTGCCTTCAAATTATGGCGAGCGAGTGGTTATGCGCTTGCTTTACAAATCGCGCGGAATGGTGGAGCTTGAACAACTTAACTTGAGCCAGCAAGACTATACCGTCCTTTCCAGGGTTATTACACGTCCCAACGGCATCATTTTGGTGAGTGGTCCAACCGGTTCTGGTAAAACTACCACGCTGTACTCAATTTTGCATCGCCTGAACCAGCCTGACGTGACGATCATTACGGTTGAAGACCCAGTTGAATACACCATGTATGGCATTAACCAGGTCCAAGTTAATGAAAAAGCAGGGCTTACGTTTGCAACAGCATTGCGTTCAATTCTGCGGCAAGATCCTGATGTGGTGCTGATCGGTGAAATTCGCGATGGCGAAACAGCGCAAATTGCTACGCAAGCGGCACTGACCGGTCACCTCGTGCTCAGCACCATTCATACGAATAGTGCGCCCGCAACGATTACGCGGTTGTTGGACATGGGCGTAGAGCCTTTTCTGATTGCTTCCTCGCTCATCTGTGTTATTTCGCAACGCCTGGTCCGGCGTCTTTGCTCCCATTGCAAAGAGCAGTTTACGCCTACGGCAGATATGCTTAAGCAAATTGGCCTGACACCAGCTACCGCAAAAGATGGAACTTTTTATCGGGCGGTTGGGTGCGAAGAGTGCCTTAAAATGGGATATAAAGGTCGCTTGGCAGTGTTTGAAATTATGGAAATTAATGATGACATTGCCCGCCTTATTGTCCAGCGTGCGGATGCTACCGTTGTGCGCAAGCAAGCGTTGGCAAGTGGCATGACGCTCTTGAGCACGGATGGTGTGCGTCAGGTAAAAGCTGGACTGACGACGATTGAGGAAATATTGACCGTTGCCCATATCGAGGACGCGTTAGCGTAATCTGTTTACTCCGTTTTATCCCCCCGCTTACCCTGATCGAAGTTTAGAAGCATTAAACTTTGCTAAGGGGTGGTTCGCATGCCATTTTGGCTACATCAACATCCAGCTCTTCGGGTGATTGCCATGGCGCCCCCATCCCATAGCTACGGCATTGCGGGTGCAGTTGGATTTATAATTTCTACTCTGCTCTACCTCCACGTTATTCAGCCGCTGCGCCATCAAGAAGCGCTTTTACAAAAACAATTTGATGTGCTTGCGGAGCAGGTTGCAGCGTTTGAGCGGGTGCTTGATGCAGAATCTAAGCTGCGCACACGCAATGAGCGGCTCAAAGAGGAAAAGCAGCAGTTTGCTGCTGACATTGCTCTCCTACAAGACACTATCAATGACTTACTCATGGTAATGCGTGAGCACGGTGTTTCTTGCCGTGCCATTAAGCCCCTTTCTAGCAAGGCGTACGATTTTCATGAAGACAACATGGTGGCGCTTAGAGCTAAGGGCACCTTTCACCAATTGCTCTCACTGCTTCAAACATTAGAACAGCCGCAGTATCCAATAACTATACGCGCAATTCATATTTCAAAGGCGCGGGGCAATACGCTGACGCTGGATGCAATTGTGCACGTAATCAGTGTGAGGGATGGGTGATTATGGACGTTGTTGTAGCATGTTTCCTGTTAGTTTTATTTTGTTCCAGCTGTGTGCTTGCCGGCAACATTGAAATTGCAAGCATGCCTGATCCATTCGCAAGGCCGCCGCGTGCGCAGCAGGGCTTGGTGCTTGAAGGCGTCGTCAGAGTGGACGGCCAATTATGCGCAGCTTTGGTAAGGGATGGCGAGCGTGCGCTGCTCAAAGTAGGGCAAGATTTTAAGGGCTCCAGGCTGACGGCAGTTCAGGATGGGATGGCTATTTTGCTTGAAGGCTCTAGAACCATCACGTTGCGTGTTGATTGAATCTAATAAGCGCTGTGGGAGAGGCGATGACTATGCCAAGGCTGAGAAACGCTGTGGTAATTGTAGCGTTGGGCATTACTTGGGCGCATACATCGCTAGATTGCCAAACCGAAGGCAAAATAGAAAAACAAGTGGATGTCGAGTATTTACCACCGCTCCCATCGGATTTAATTAAAAAAGAGCGCCAGCATGAGCGCGACCAGCAATTGGATTCGATCCGTCAGATTCTTACGCAGGCAAAAAAAGGCAAGAAGAGGGACAAGCGACGTGCGCCTAAGGCGCCCAGGGGCCTGGTGATGCGACAAGCGGTGGCGCAACAGACTGCTGTTGACCAAGAGGTTTTTAATCTGCTCAACCAACAATACGATGACCCCGTTCTGCAAAAAAAAGCAGTTTCTTTGCAGCTGAAAGCAATGCCCGTCAAAGAAGTCCTGCGCATCATAAGCAAGGCAACAGAGGTCCCTTTTATGATCGATGCTGATGTGCAAGGGCAAGTGCAAGAGCTTGCAGTACACAATGTTCCGTTAGCCGTTGTCCTGCGCAGTGTTTTGGCCAGTAGCCAGCCACGGCTTGCAGCGCTCAAAGAGCACGGGGTATGGCGCATCATGCGGTATGAGGCTGCTAAGGAACAAATGAAAGGGCTGGCAGCCAAGGAACGTGAAAAGGACGTAGTTTCTGCGGTGGTCGCGCTTACAAATATCAAGTGGACGCCCGGCTTAAAGCAGCGGGTAGAGAAGTTATGGCAGGGAATCGTGCAAGCCAGTCCTGAGAAACCATTTTTCTACATGGTTATGGATGAGGCCAACAGCAAAGTGTTTTTTAAAGCCCGCAAGGCCTATGCCGAAGAATTTGCCAAACACTTACGGGAGCTTGATGTAAAGGTTCCTGAGGTTCGGATTGATATCCGCGTGGTAAGTGCAGACAAAAACTTTGAAGAGTCGCTTGGATTCAATTGGTCCGGGGTCTACAACCGCCGAGCTAGCGTCAAGCGCAACGACTTTGTTGGGGTAGGTGCTGCGACGACTGATGGAACAGCGCCAGACAAGAATACTGACTACCGAAATTTGATTGGATGGGCCTTCAATCTGGTGCCTGACACCGCACAAAAGTTGGTAAAGCTGCCGTTTGTTTTTGGCAACAATGATATGAATACCAAACGGTTGACCTTGGAGCTTGACGCAGCGGAGACGCGTAAGGAAATACGCACGATCCTAAAACCTTCATTGCTGGTTCATAACCAGGAATCGGCTGAGATCTTGGTTGGCAGTGAGCTTCCCTTGCAAGTTCGCCTTGATGAAACGGTTGAAGGGCAGCTGACCAATGTCACTACGGTGCGCTATAAAGATATTGGCACTAAGGTAAAAGTGGTACCGGCAGTGCAACCAAATCAGGACGATATCTTCTTGGATATTTTTGTGGAAAACTCACAAATTGCTTATTTGAACAGTGATCAATTGATTGGAAATGGTTCCCCAAATGGGGGTTTTAACTACACGATAGAAACATCGCGTTCACAGAATCGCGTACTTCTGCGCAGTGGTGAAACAACGATGATTGGCGGTTTAATTACTTCTCAAAAGATTGACGAGAAAAACGGTGTGCCTCTACTGCAAGATATCCCCGTAGTACGGTGGCTTTTTAGCTGGTCACACAAAAAAGTAGTGGACAAGCAGCTCTTGATTTTCATTACTCCGACCCTGAAGATGGCTTAATATCGCGCTTACACAAATCCAAGGTTCTGGCTTACGGAGGGTTGACGCGAACAGTCGTAGATTCTTGTTCGGAGCGTCCAGCTTGGTATCGGTTTGCCTAGAGCGGGACAATGATTCGCAAGTTTATCCAGTTTTCGGGCGAGTTTAGAAGGGCTGATCAGTCGTTCACTGCCAAATACTAGACTAATAAACGTGTTTGCAACTTGATTTTTGTAGTCTCTTTTTACTTCTTCTGCTGTCGTCGAATCCAGCGCTTGCAATCGGCTGCATTCAGCGTTGTTGAGCCAAGCTGCAGCTCTATTTTGAATGTCGACAAAAACAGCTACAATGCCATCAACTACCTTAGTAATTTCTGCTTGCAGGCGATTCCGCTCATCGAAGGTGAGGCTAGAATCTGCGTGTTCAGCTACAAATGCTTTCATGTTCTTAATCGAACGAAAACAATTTGTCCGTAGCTCATTGATTTCGTCGATGAATCCGTAAGGAATATTAAAAGGACTTTGTGGTGCTTCCAGAGCGTCTAATTCTTCTTCAGCGGCGCTTTCCATGGCCGGTCCAAGAATCAGGGAGCGTCGCGAAGTGCCGGGTCTGGCCGTTATACGCTCTATTTCTCGCTTGAAAATTGTTTCAATATCGAAGGCTTCGTGAGGAACCGTATTGGGCTCATGGGTGTAACGCTTAGCAAAAGCCTGTTTGCATAGCGCTGCTAGCTTCTCTTTCAAGGGGGTAAGGGCAATTTCTATAAAGTCTTTTCCCAGCTCGGGGTCAAACTGGTGCCAGCGTTTGAACTCTTCTATGACCTCATACGCGTAGTTTGTGATAGCCTCCAGAGGGCTCAAATCCTTAAGATTTATGAGGCCAACTGTTTTTTGCATGTAGTCTTTGAAGTTCTCCATCAGCTCTCGAGTCTCAGTCTGCACGCCTACATCGGCGAAGCCATCTGTTGCCCCGTGCACAGGGCTTGGTAGATTTGCTACAAGCGCAATTACAAAACAGCATTGTTTTAGCATGGCACACTCCATTTAGTATTATTTTTTAGCAGGACGTATTATCGTCCTCGGCTTCTTCGGATTCTTCCTGGGTGGTTGGAAGGGTGCTTCTTAAAATTCGGCTTGGCAAATTATGCAGTTTGATTTGTTGACCAAGATTTTTCGTGACCAAGTACGTTTGATGGTCAAGTTTTCTAAGAAGTTCCCCGTTCCTGCCCAGCACTACAGCTATGAAAAGTTCATACTTGCCCGCTCTTTTCCACAAGGCGATGTCATGTTTCAGATCTTGCACGACTTGATCCTGCCGTGTCAGGCATTCTTTCATGATTTCTTTTACTGGAAAGTGCGTGATGGTACCGCTTGTTAGGTGTTGTGAGCGGATTTGAGTGTGGCCCTGGTTCAATGCGTCTGTGCAGTGACAAGTATAATATTCAATCAGGGCGCAGATCTTTTTATAGAGGGCTGCTTTTAAGCTAAGAAGCTTGATGCTTGGCATATCCCTTGGTTCAAAACGCAGCGAGCTGGCTAGTTTGTCTAATCTTGTAATGAAATGAACTGGGTTATCAGTGAGTAGCTGCTTAAGCGCTATTAGTCCCACGTGAGGATGTGTATCTGCGTGCTTCCTGACTTCAGTGGATATCTGCTCTAAGAGTGTTTTCAATTGGGCATGGCACGCATCGGCTATTTCATGCATTGTTAGGCCATGGTTATTGTTAGGAATGAACCACTGTCCTTCTTGCAAGAGTTTTTGGCATTTTGCAACGCATCGCTCCAGCTTGCTTAATGTTTTCTCATGTTGTTCCACAATCGTATCCAGTGGATTCCCTTCTTCGACCGTGCCCATGCTATGGGGCGTTTGAGGAAGTGGGGATGCTTCAAATTCTACGACTGCAGCGTGCACTGCTGGGACGATGAATCCCAGGAAAACTGCAAATTTAATGAAATACTTCATAACAATGAAAACCTCCAAATAAATATTTATAATTCTATCTGAAAATTAATTTGATCGCAAAAGGGGGTATGAATATGGGGCAAAACGGACAATTAATCAAAAAACCAGCCAAAGCATTGAAAACCGGCTATTTCACCTTAAAAAAGCCCTTTTTGTGCTGAATTTTGCAAGGGGGGTGATTGGTGGTATGGTGTCGCCGGTTACACCTTCAGTTTCACGCCTTGATTTTGTCTACTATTGTTATGCACGCGCTTGTTCATTCTGCTACGACTATTGGCATTAATGCTCATCCTGTTGATGTGGAAGCCGACCTTTCTTTTGGCTTGATGGGCTTTTGCATTGTTGGCCTTCCCGATAAAGCCATCAAAGAAAGCAAAGACCGCATTCGCGCCGCGTTTAAAAACAGCGGCCTCTCATTGCCTGACCGTTTCATTACCGTAAATTTGGCTCCTGCCTCGCTTAAAAAAGAAGACATTCTCTTCGATGTGCCCATTGCTGTGGCTATTCTACAGGCGGCAAAGTTGATTGATTTATCGGAAGCGTTTGTAGAGGAGTCGCTTTTCCTTGGGGAACTGTCGCTTGATGGACAAATCCGGCCAGTGCGCGGCGTTTTGTCTATTGTACACGCCGCTCTTGCTGCTGGCAAAAAGCGCGTCATTATTCCTGTAGCAAACGTGCAAGAGGCCAGCCTGATCGAAGGGATTGATGTAGTCGGTGTTGCAACTCTGACCCAGCTGGTGAGCTATTTGCGCGGTGAGCTTGCCATCGAGCCAACCCCATCGACCTTTCAGCAGTCGGTGCAACAGGCAACGCACTTGGTTGATTTTAATCAGGTCAAGGGACAGCAAGCCGCCAAGCGAGCACTGCAGATCGCTGCTGCAGGCAGACATAATATTTTGCTCATCGGCTCTCCAGGCTCTGGTAAAACAATGCTTGCGCGCCGGTTGAGTACCATTTTGCCAGCCATGTCATTTGATGAAGTTATTGAAGCAACCAAAATTTATTCAGTTGCCGGCCTGCTAGAAAATCGCGCACTGATCACCGAGCGGCCATTTCGTTCACCCCACCACACCATTTCGCAAGCGGGTTTGGTTGGGGGAGGCACGCATCCGCGCCCGGGTGAAATTAGTTTGGCACACCACGGCGTTCTGTTTCTAGATGAGATGCCCGAATTCACGCGTGCAACCCTTGAAGTGCTTCGTGAACCATTAGAAAGCGGCAATGTGCACATATCGCGCGCTGCGTGCAATGTTGAATACCCCGCGCACTTCCTTCTTGTTGCCGCTATGAATCCGTGTCCATGCGGTTACTTTGGTGATCGCAAAAAGCAATGCACCTGTTCATCCCAGCAAGTGCACAAATACGTGGCGAAGCTGTCTGGGCCGCTCCTCGATCGGATTGATTTGCATGTGCATGTTGCCTCCATCAACTATGATGAAATTAAAGATGCTGCCCTTACGGGCAAAAGTTCTGCACAACTGCATGAAGAGGTAATGCAAGCTGTTGCTGTGCAGGAAAAGCGTTTTGGCGCCCTGCGCAATGCGCATATGCAAGCAACCCAGGTCGAAGAGCATTGTGTGCTGAGCCCAGCGGCTGAGCAGGTTATTAAACTTGCTTTTGACAAGCTTGGCATGAGCATGCGGGGTTATCATAAAATATTAAAGATTGCTCGCACGATCGCTGATTTAGAAGGGGCGGCGCTTATAGACCGCAAGCACGTGCAAGAGGCGCTGATGTATCGGTCGCTTGATCAAGTTACACAGGGGGCGTAATGATTGTTGGGGTAGGCACTGACGTTGTTGCGGTAGGTCGTTTGCTCAGGTGGACAACGTTCACTGACCAGCGCTTGCGTCATGTTTTCACCAGCGCGGAGTTGGATGATTCTCGTTTGGCAGGGCAGCTGGCACCCCAGAAACTCGCTGTTCGTTTTGCTGCTAAAGAAGCATTTTATAAAGCTCTCTCGGTGGCCTTGGTGCATTTTGGCGCTACTGCCCGCACCGGAACTTTTATGGCTGTATGCAAGGGCCTGGAGGTGCGCTATGGCGTCTGGCAGGTTCCTGTGCTGTCGGTTGATTGGGACTATCTTCAAGAGCTTTTTAATTGTACATTACCACCTATGCAAGTGCATCTTTCTGTAGCGCATGAAAAGGAGATGGCCGTGGCATTCGTAACCCTCAGTGAAGTTTCATGAGCCGTAAAAAGCTTGGACACATTCTTGCCGGCTCTTTGGTAGAGGGCTTGGAGATGCGCCTTGATGGAGGAACATCACTTGAGGACATCAAAACGGGCAAGTTTGTGTGCGTTGATGGCCAGGCGTATCGTTTTTTCTCCCTCATTACTGACTTGGAACTGCAGGTTACCAATCCTGATATTTTGCTCTTTCCCCCCGGGGAAAGAGAATCGCTGTTGACGGACATGATCAGCAAGCGCGACATGTATGCTAAAGTCTCGCTTAAGCCTATGCTGATGATCGACAAGCACAAGCACCGCATGCCGGTAAAAACTATTCCATCACACTTTGCTGCTGTGTACGAAGCAACAGCCCATGACGTTGCCGATATCTTTGGCGATGAAGAGCAAGACAAGCGCTATTTTAACATTGGCATGCCGCTTGATATGACCACACCGGTATGCATCGATCTTGATCGTTTAGTTGAACGAAGCAACGGCATTTTTGGCAAAACGGGCACGGGTAAGACGTTTATCACCCGTCTGGTGCTTGCAGGGCTCATTAAAAGTGAGCGTGCGGTTAACCTGGTGTTTGATATGCATAGCGAATACGGCTTTCAGGCGCGCAAGGAGGGTGGCGGCCATGCTTTTGTCAAAGGCCTGAAGACATTATTCCCTAGCAAAGTTGCTATTTTTTCCCTTGACCCTGATTCCACGCGTCGGCGTGGTTGCAGCCCTGATGTTGAGGTGCTGCTAAGCTTGCAGGACATTCGGGTGGAGGATGTTATGCCGCTGCAGGACGAATTGAATCTGCATCCAACGGCGTTGGAGGCGGCTTATTTAATTGCCAGCAAATACAAAAATGACTGGCTGCGTGTTTTGCTGGAACAAGAAACAACCATTAAAGAATTTGCCAGCGAGGTCGGCGCACATGCCGAATCAGTGGGCGCATTGTATCGTAAGCTTAAGCGTCTTGCAGCCTTTCCTTTTATTAGCAGCCAGATAGGGGCAACCTCGGCCATAGAGCGCATGGTTGAATATTTAGACCGTGGCATTCACGTAGTTTTAGAATTTGGCAATCAGACGTCCATGCTTTGTTATCTGCTTGTTGCCAATATTGTCTCGCGCCGCATTCACGAGGCGTATGTTGCTAAGACGGAGGCCTTTCTTGCTTCTCAGCGTGCAGGCGATCAGCCACGCCACTTGATCATCACCGTGGAAGAGGCCCATAAATTTTTAAATCCTGTAGCAGCTAAGCAAACAATTTTTGGCATTATTGCGCGTGAAATGCGCAAGTACTACGTCTCGTTATTGGTAGTTGACCAACGACCTTCTGGCATTGACCCTGAAGTTCTCTCACAAATTGGCACCAAAATTATTGCTCAACTGAACGATGAAAAAGATATTCAAGCTGCCTTGACCGGCGTCAGCAATGCTGGTGGCTTGCGGTCTATCCTTGCCACGCTTGACTCTAAAAAACAGGCCTTAGTGATGGGCCATGCAATGCCAATGCCGGTGGTAATTAAGACGCGCGAATATGACGAGACGTTCTATCAAGCAATCGGAAGCACCAAGGATGCCAAGGGCCTTATCGACGAAATTTTTTGAGCCGCTGCACGCGCGTTGACGCTTCTTGCCAAAAGAGCTACCATGACCCAGATCGATCATTGGTGGTTACTATCAAAGGAGAATAAAAATGAAGAAGTTACTCGTAGCAGCAGCAGCGCTTACCCTGGGTAGTGCAGTTTGCATGCGCGTAGATGCAGAAGGAACCAAAGTGAGCGAAGCAGGAAAAATTGTATCAATCGATAGCTTGATGATTTTGCAAAAGTCACGTGAGGGTCAAGAGCTCTCGAGCAAAATTCAGAAAGAAATCGAGTCATTCCAGACTGAGATCAAAAAAGTGCAAAAGGAACTTGCTGATGCACAAGAATCGCTTGGCAAGCAAGCAAAATTGCTTAGCAAAGAGGCCTTGGAACAAAAGAGCGAAGAGCTGAACGGCAAGCGCAAGAATTACGAGCGCATTTTTGCCGACAAGGAAGAGGTCCTGCGCAGCAGCATTCAAAAACAACAGCTTGCCCTACGCGACCGCCAACTGCAGATTATCAATGGCGTTAGCGAAAAAGAAGGCTATGCAGCAACAATCGACAAAAATGCGCCAGGGTTGTTATTTGTTTCCAGTGCAATCGACAAGACCGATTACATGCTCAAAGCAGTCGATGATCGTTTCAGCGCAAACACCAAGGCAGCTACTATTGCCAAAGCGCCTGCTGCTTCTGTAGCAAAAGTAAAAACTGTTTAAGTGTATGAACATTAACCTACCTCTGCAGACTATACTTGCCGTAATGCCTGATGTCAGGATGTGTACGGCCGGCGAGTCTTTAATCGTGCAAGCGATAAAGCCGCTCGAATACGCCACAGCCAACGATCTCTCCGTAGTGTTTGACGTTGGTAATGCATCGGTGTTTGATCCAGTTTCACTCAAAGCGGTTGAGGCTAGCTCTGCAGGGGCGGTTCTTTCTAGTGTTGATGTGCCAGGCAAACCGGTCATTCTTGTAGGCGATGTAGTCAATGCTTATAGCGCATTGATTGCTTACGTCAAACAGCATGAGCAGGCAACACCGGCACAAGTAGCTGCCTCAGCCGTAGTCCACGCCACCGCAGTGGTTGCAGAAGGTGCGGTTATTGGTGATGGTGCGATGATCGATGCCTTAGCGTATGTTGGCAAGCGGGCCAAGATCGGAAATCGGGTACATCTGCACCCAGGAGCAAAGGTCTTGGATGATTGCGTTGTTGATGACGACAGCATAATCCAATCGAACGCGGTCATTGGTTCGGATGGCTATGGTTACCAGGTGACGAGGCGGGGCATGCGCCGCCTGCCTCACGTTGGCAGCGTATGCATTGGCAAAGGCGTAGAAATTGGTGCCAATTGCATGGTTGACCGAGCGCTCTTTTCCCAAACCACTATTGGTGATGGTGCAAAACTTGATAATGGGGTCCATGTTGCCCACAACGTTCAGATTGGTCCTCATACCGCTATTTTGGCACAGACAGGCATTGCGGGCAGCGCAAAAATAGGCATGGGTTGCCAAATTGGTGGTCAAGTTGCTATCAAAGACCATGTGACCATTGGCGATGGGGCTAAAATTGTTTCTAAGAGCGCTGTTATGCATGATGTCGCGCCTGGCCAAACAGTATGCGGCATTCCTGCTATCCCTTTTACCCAATGGAAGCGTATGACCGTTGCGCTGGCAAAGGTGCCAGACCTGTTAAAACTTGCAAAAGAGCATACCAACCAAGCTGGCGTAATGCCTGCGCAGAAAGTAAAGCAGTGGTGGCATCGCGTGTTTGGTGCTTAGCGGGGGTGTTTTATGTCGCATGCAGTTGTTATTGGTTCTGACGGGCGCGGGCTTGCAACTAGTCTTGCTCAGTTATTGCAGTTAGACCTGCTCAAGTATGAAGTGGATGTCTTTGCTGATGGTGAAATCAAAGCCCAGGTGCCGCAGGGACTGCAACAACGCCATTGTGTTGTAGTGGTGCAGTTGCAGCATGCTGGTAGCCCCTTGGTGAATGGCGAGTTCTTGGGTGTGCTTATGCTCCTCAAGCAGCTTCGCCGGCAGGGGGTGCGCAAGTTGACCTTGGTTATGCCGTACTTGCCTTACACACGTGTAGCCTGTGTGGGTGATTCTCCTCTGATGCTCTTGCTTGAACACATTAACGAATTTACTCATGGCAAAATTGTTGCCGTTGACGTTCATGATGAATCTTTATTCCAAGCGCACAAAGAAACTATTCTCACCTTGGATAGCACGCCAGTCTGGTCATATTCTTTAACCACCTTCATGCGTGGACTTCCTGTGTGCGTTGTTTCGCCGGATGCTGGTGGGGTTAATCGGGCAGAGCGACTTGCTGCTCGCCTGGCAGTTCCTGCGTATGGCATGCTCAAGCAGCGTGGCGCAGATGGGTCTTTGACGCAGCATGAATTACAAGATGATGTTGCCGGCAAGATAGTCTTCTTGCGCGATGATATGATTGACACAGGTCGCACGGCTATCAGTGCAACAAAGCTGCTCAAAGAGCGGGGTGCGCAGCAGGTAATTGGTTGTTTTACCCACCCAATCCTCTCTGCCGACATGCATTCTATTGTCGCTGAAAGTGGGCTTGATGCGGTTCTTTTTACCAACACGCTGGAAAAGCGCGGCCTCAATTTCCCGTATGTTTCTCTTGATGGCTTGCTGGTGACGGCACTTCAGCAGGAGTTGCTGGGTGGTAAGCGGACGCGCCGTGAAAGCAAGGAGCAAGCCGCGCATGCAGCAGTATGACAAAACGCATGTGCGAGCGGTTATTGGCCTTGGTAATCCTGGTAGCAAGTATCATCGTAACCGCCACAACATAGGATTTCGTGTTGTTGATGTGCTTGCAGATGTTCATCATGCCTCATGGCAGACGGTGGGTAATCTGATGTATGCACAAATCAGACCCACGGGCTTGGAGCAGGGGGTCCATCTGATTAAGCCGCAAACGTTTATGAATAGTTCCGGACAAGCATTATCCTGGCTGACCAAAAAGGGCATCAAGCCCGAACAAATAGTGGTGGTGCATGACGAGCTGGAAAAAAAGTTTGGTCAACTTGTATTAAAACTTGGCGGCAGCCATAAAGGCCATAACGGTCTGAAATCGCTCATGGGGGTTGTGGGGCCTGATTTTTGGCGCCTGAAATTCGGAATCGACCGTCCTGTTGAGCGGGAAGAGGTGCCTGATTACGTACTGGCAAACTTTCCTCCCGATGAGGAGTCCCAGATACCGGTCCTTATCGACAAGGCTATTGGCTTGCTTGGCCTTTGAAAAGGCAAAGCCCCCCTGCGCTTTTGTCCGGTCCAGTTTTGCCAAAATCTGCTGTTTATGCTACAGTCTAAGGCCTTAAAACCTCGAAGGCCCATCTTACTCTTTTTCTTTGAAAGGTGACCGTGATCTCAACGTCTGATTTTCGTAAGGGTTCGACAAAAATTCTATGGAACAACGAGCCTTGGTTGGTTCTTGACTATCAATTAGTTAAACCTGGCAAAGGCGGCACCTACTTGCGTACCAAAATGAAAAACATGCTTACAGGGCGCATTTTAGAAGAGACGTTCCGCTCAGCTGAAAAATTTCCTGAACCAGACCTTGAATATACCCAAATGCAATATCTGTACAAAGATGAGCATTACCAGTTCATGGATCAGGAAAGCTATGAGCAGGTTGGCTTCAACGAGGATCAGATGGAGACGGTTAAAAAGTATCTTAAAGAAGGTATCGTCTACAGCATTCTCAAATTCAAGGGCGATCCAATCTTAGTTGAGCCACCAACATTCATGGTTCTTGAAATTGTCGAAACGGTTCCTGGCGTTAAAGGCGACACTGCACAAGGCGGTAGCAAGCCGGCAAAGCTTGAGAGCGGCTTAGTGGTACAGGTGCCCCTCTTCTTGAATGAAGGCCACAAAATCAAAGTGGACACACGCGAAGACAAGTACATCGAAAAAGTTGATTAGTTTCCTCCTAGCCCGGCAAGAGCACCATGAGTGACAAAAAAAACGTTATTGACGATTTGAACATAGCACCCGTTGATCAGGAGCTTGATGCTGAGGCCCTCCTGCAGGCCATGCAACAGCAGCAGCATGAGGAAGAAGAGGATCTTGAGCTCAAGATTAAAATGAGCTCGCGTCGTGATGAGCGCCATCTGGCATTTTACCTGCTTTACGCAGTCGACCGTTCAGATTATGCGATTTCTCTGGAAGAAGCACTGGAAAACTTTGAGGCTGGCTTTGAGTGTGCTATTCCTCGGCAGTCGTTTCCTGTGCTGCTTGTTCAGGGGACCATTACTGACCGTGAGGCGTTCAATCAACAGCTCGTTCCACACCTCAAGAACTGGAGTTTGGAGCGGCTTGGATGCTGCACTAAACTCATTTTGCACATGGCGATGTGGGAATTGGCACAGCCAAACGCGATCCCATCTATTGTAATTAACGAGGCGGTGGAGCTTGCCAAGGAATTTGCTGAGAAAGACGCTTACAAATTCATTAACGGCATCTTGGACGAGATGCTTAAGAAAAAGGGTGAGGCAGCATGAAACGCGATGCGTATTCGTGGGTCTATGAGGTAAAGGGGAACGAAAGTCCCCTTTTTTTTATTTTAGGGATGTGTGCGCTTGAGGGCGAGGATATTGCTTTGCGCCATGCAGATTTCCTAACTAAGCTTGCTGAGAAGGTTGGCTTCAAACTGCTATTTAAAGCTGCTTTTGACAAGGCAAATCGGATCTCAATTGCCAGTGGACGGGGGGTTGGCCTGGATGCATCGTGTGCGATTTTTGAAAAGATACGCACGCAGTTTGGTGTTCCAGTGGTAACAGATGTGCACGAAACGGCTCAAGTGCCGACGATTGCAAGTGTTGTTGATGTGTTACAAATTCCAGCCATGCTCTGCCGTCAGACTGATTTGGTTGTTGCTGCGGCAAAAACTGGCAAGCCGGTCTTCATCAAAAAAGGCCAGTTCCTGGCCCCTGAGGGGATGGCGCAGCTTGCCAAAAAGGCGGCATCTGTTGGCAACGAGCATGTGTGGTTTGGCGAGCGTGGTACTAGCTTTGGCTACAACAACCTGGTAGTTGATTTTCGCAGCTTTCCCGTCATGAAAACAACGGGTCACCCAGTTATTTACGATGTGACCCATTCGGTCCAGCGTCCCGGTGCGCTGGGTTCATCTTCAGGTGGGGAGCGTCATTTTGTGCCAGCGCTTGCCGCATCGGCAGTTGTGCAGGGGATTGCGGGAATCTTTATGGAAGTGCATGAGCAGCCTGAAGTTGCCCACTCTGATGGTCCCAATTCTATCCGTTTGTCAGACCTGCCGGCTTTGGTACAATACCTCGTTGATCTGGACAAATGGGCCAAAGAGCGACCGCTTCCCAAAGCTGTTTGAGTGCGAGGTGCATTGGTTATGAAAAAAGTTTTCTTTCTGGCATGTTGGTTTGCCTTGCTATGGTCAAGCGCTGCGCCGGTGGTGATTATTATCCACGGGTCATTTGCTGCTGATCATACGTGGTGGACGCCAGAAGGGGAATTTTGCCAAGAGGTGCAACGCACGGCAGGATATTTTGGCGAGCGTGTAGTGCCATTTTGTTGGACGGGATATCCAACTGACCGGCAAGTAGACCGCGCGGCATTGATGCTGGCTAACCTTATTTTGAGCTACCCGCGTAATGAACGCGTTACTATAATTGCACATAGCTTTGCTGGTAATATCGTCAGCAGGGCGAGCACCCACTTGTTTGTCATGCTGGAAAAGCTTTGCGCGCCTTTGTCATCGCGTCCTATTCGCGAAATTTTAGAAAAAGCCTATCAGGAGCTCAAAGAGCGGCCACCAGTTACGGCAGCAAGCTTTGTTATGCCGCTGCCAGGCCAGCAACTGCATGGGGGCTTGGACAACACCGTTACCTTGCGACAATTATCTAATATTCAAGAGGCTGTAACAAAGTTCATAGCCTCAGGTGGCTACAGCAAGAAAAATATCATCGATCGTGCTATTTACTTGGGCACCCCGGTAGATGAGGAGCGTTTCCCACCGCGCATGGACGTTATTGGCTCGTTAATTAATTTGTATTCTGCTGGCGACCGTGTGCAGCCCGTGATTGGCTTTTACCAGCGTGCATATAAAGACCATGCACATATTGCTAATGTCCAGGTGCTTGTTAAGCAAAAGGGCGTCTCATTGCCAGTAAATCCAAGTCATGGTGGAGTGCACGCGCCAATTATTGGCAGGTGGTTGTTACTTCTGCCTGAAGTGCTTGCGCATTATAACGATGCAGAACACAATTTCAAGGCGTTTGCCTACGGTAAAAAAGGCATTATTGAGTTTGATGAACAGCGAGGACCGCGGTATATCCCTTCCCACCAGCGCAAACAGTACTTGGCGAGCATCAACCAGCACCCCGTTAAGCTTAAAAAACCGAATGCAGTTCCCGTCAAACCTGGGACAGTGACCGAGGTCGTCCCTTAGTCAGCCTTGTCTTTCTGTGCCTTGGTTTCCAAATCGAGCAAGGTTTCTCTTTTTGCATTGCTGCGCGCTTTTTCAAAAGCAGCCTTTTTCACCGTCTGGTGGTTGTTTATGACGTTATTTTCGATAATGCGGATGCGCTTGTTCGCTGTTTTTGGATTAAGCTCACGGGGCAAATCATCTTCAGTATCAGCAATTACAATAATATCTTGCGGTGATCTGTCAGTAAACAAATGACGGTTGGCTGCGCGCGTCAATGTGCGTGGCGCTTCTGCTTGTACTAGCATTTTTCCTTTATTGCGGTATACCGCAAACCAGAGGGTGTCCTGATCGCTTTCAATGACAAGCACGGGACGGCGTGAGGGCATTGGCTTTTGCCAGTAGACCCAACAGTTGAAGCGTGGGGTGTACCAGCAGTGTGAGCCCCGAAAATACCAAAAGCCGAAGGCAGGGTCATAGTCGCAGTCCCAAGGGCTGTAGTATACGGAGCCAAACGGTACAATTGCTCCAAAGGTGAGGTAGGTAGTTGGTCGGTAGTGTCTTATGGGGCGATAGTGCGGACGGTAGGAGCGATGATAGCCTCCACGAAAGCCTCCCCCGCCTAGGGGACGGCTGCCGTGACCAAAGCCGCCGTGGCGACCACCGCCGCCTCTGCCACCTCTTCCG
>Ga0214923_10004088_pt1 | contig 17910 bp, 28 predicted proteins | sample LL1510_MetaG_FD_177993 | JGI IMG/M metagenome (GOLD analysis project Ga0214923, IMG submission 177993) | Freshwater microbial communities from Lake Lanier, Atlanta, Georgia, United States - LL-1510 | ecosystem: Environmental > Aquatic > Freshwater > Lake | place: USA: Georgia | collected... | reverse complement strand
GAATTCTTTTCGCCAAAATTATTAGATGAAGCAGTGACCGTATCAATCACAGGTGACACAGCAGCAGAAGTGCAAAGCATGTTCAACATGATGAATGGTGATATTGAAACAAACGAAAATTATAATACTATGTCTGATCCTACAGAAAGTCTAACACTAGGCAAACGTTTAGAAACTATCGGACAAAAAGCAGATGGTATGGTTCTTAGCAATGCAGATATCGCTGCAATCTTTGAAGAGAATAAAGTTAAATTGTTGCGTGATGTAAATGGTAAAGTTCGTGTTTTTATGTTACGCCGTGCTGCTGCAAAAGAAGCGCACACAAAGAATGGTGTTGTGATGAAACATCCAACATCTCCAGGTTATGTTGTTAAAATCCATGAGGAGAATGAAAATGCTAAAGAAACTATTGAGTTTATTCAAGAAGCAAGAACCAGTTACACCAGTTTCAGAAGTCAAAATAGAATCAGCACCACCAACAGTAGCAGAGGTGGTTCAGCCACAGGAAGCACCGGCACCAGTGGTAGCCAAAGAACCAGCCAAGAAAGCACCATCAAAGAAGAAACGGGTCTCATCCAAGAAAAAGTAAAAATTACTCTTTCTGGAATTCGTAAGAGACAATTAGAATCTATTGATAAAGGTATTGAACCAGGACTTTCTATGGCAGGTGCAGGTGAAAGTCTTGGTCGTGATACTGGAGAAAAGATTCGTAGAAAAACAGGTAAAGCATCACAAGTAGACGAAACTATTGGTGCTGGTGGTGAAGATGCAACATCTAATTCTGATGAAAGAGAATTAGAATTGAAAAGAAAAGGTATTAGCCTAAAATCATTCAAAGCAAATAGGTCTATCAGTTCGTGAAATCATTCAAAACATTTATCACAGAAGAAAAAAAGGCAACGATAACTAAAAAAGAAAGTTATCGTGGGAGAACTACGGCTGATGTGGAATATAATGTGCATGATGAAAATGGGCGTCATATTAGAACAACAAAAACTAAAAAAGAAGCAAAAATGTGGAAAGATATGCATGAGTTATCAAAAGAAGAAATGCATAAAAAATATCCAGAATTGAGACCAAAATGAAATCTTTTAAAACTTTTATGTCTGAGAGATGCTGGCCTGGTTATAAATCTGCGCCAGGTAAAAAGGCATATTCAAAAGGTTCTTGCATAAAAGAAGACTTGCGTAGATGGTTCAGCAAAACAGATCCTGAAGGTGGTTGGAAAAGAATTAACAGCAAAGGTGAAGCTATTGGTCCTTGTGCAAGAGAACCAGGTGAACCTAAACCTAAGTGTATGTCAAACGAAAAACGTGCAGCACTATCTAAAAAAGAAAGAGCAGCAGCAGTTCGTGCAAAAAGAAAATATGATCCTGATCCTGAAAGAAAAGGTAAGCCAATTGATGTATCTAATTTTGGAAAAGGAAAGATATCAGAAGCATCAGCCGCCGCGATTGCTGCTGCTACTGCAATATCTAAAAAGAAATCTGGAAATTATGACAAAGAAGGTTTTAGAGTTAAACCATATAAAAATCCAGACGCTCCAAATAAAAAGTCAAATGAGCAAAGGAAAGAAGAGATGAAAGAAGAAATTGAACAAATTGATGAGAAAAATGTACCAACAAGTCCTGAAAAATGGGCAAGAGCAAAAGCAGAAGCCAAAGCAAAGTTTGATGTTTATCCTTCCGCATACGCTAATGGTTGGGCAGCAAAAAAATATAAAGAAATGGGCGGCGGTTGGAAAACTGCATCAGAATCAAGCATCGTTGATTCAGCAGCAAAGTTTTTATCTGAACAAAAGATAGAAGAAGTTGCAGCATGGCAGCGTAAAGAAGGAAAGAATCCTGAAGGTGGTTTGAACCGCAAAGGTATCGCATCATATCGTGCAGAGCATCCAGGTTCAAAGCTTTCTATGGCAGTTACTACAAAGCCAAGCAAACTAAAGGCAGGTTCAAAGGCAGCTAATCGCCGCAAATCATTCTGTGCTAGAATGTCTGGTATGAAGAAGCGTTTGACCTCCGCAAAGACTGCAAATGATCCAGATTCACGCATTAATAAATCATTGAGAAAGTGGAACTGCTAAGTGGCACAATTTAGAGTAGAAACTGGTGCGTTAGACCCAAAAATATCATCACACTATGAGGTGATGATGTTGGCTAATGGTGCGAATGGAAATATTGTTTCAGCAGGCAATCCATTGCCAGTAACTCTAGGTTCTAATAATATTACAATTACTGGAAATGTTAATGTAGGAACAACAGTTAATGTATCAAGTTCACCATCAAATCCTGTTCATACTCATGTAACAGAGTTTGGAAATGTTAATATTTCAGGAACTTCATTACCAGTAACACTCTCAAACATTATAACTGTAATTGCACAAGCACCTGCAGGCAATCTATTTGCATTTAACAATCATGCAACAAATACAAATCGTGGTTGGACAATGGATGATACAATGAGGCCTGTTGTTAGTATACGAGTTGCTAATACTGCAACAAGTATAACAGATTTAGCAGAAATAATAGAATATGAAATTGGTAATAATAATGCAAGCTCAAGTACCATAATATATGAATGGTATGAAGGTGATTTAATTTTTTCAGGCGCTGCAATTCCTGCATGGATTTCAGTAGGAACAAAATGCCAGTATCGTGTATATCAAGACAAATATAGTAGCAATACTGGAAACACATTTACACCAAATAGTGCAATTATGCGACATAGTGGTATTATTATTGGTAAAAATACTTCTGGTGATGAGGGTCCCGCAACAATGTATGGCGGTGCAACACCAAATACACTCACTCTGTGTATGAGGCGTGTAGACAATGCTACAAAATTAGATGCTTGGTTTGCATTTACAATTAAAGAATTAGCTTAAAATAAAAAAAGGAGAAACAAAAAATGTTTTCAGATAACTTAACACAAAAAATTGCTGAAGCAGCAAAGAAAATTATGGATGAAGAATTAAAAGGCGGTCAAAAGAAAATTGATAAGAACCACAATAACAAGATTGATGGCCAAGATTTTGCTATTCTTCGTGGTGAAAAGAAAGTAAAAGAAGAAGTTGAACAAGTTGATGAGACTGTTGGTGTAACAGATTACAATCCAAAAAGTCAAGGTGGAACTAGGAAAGAACTTTTAGCACAGTATTCTAAATCTGGTGACCCAAAACATGCTGAGTCAGCAAGAAAAGCTGGTGCAACACAATCAGAATTAAAATCTGCAAGACCAAACATGAACAAAGAAGAAGTTGAGCAAGTTGAAGAAGGCATCATCTCAAAGACATATGATCCAAAAACAAAAACAACAACAGTCAAAGGAACATACGGCAGAGAGAAGTCTCCTGAAGCTGGAGAAACAAATTGGGATAAAGAAAACAAAATGTCTAAAGATATGGACAAACCAGCAAAGAAAAAAGGTTATGGTGCCCGTCAAAACTATGTTCGTTCAGTTAAAGAATCTTTCTCAGAAATGATTGCTGCATACAGAGAAGAAGGTCTAAAATCACTTTTGGTTAAAGAAGAACCAACAAATGACGAATATACTGCTGAAGTAAAAGCAGCACAAGCCAAATCAGAAGGTAAAGGCAAAAAAGCAGAAGTTGCTAAAGCTGCCGTGCAAGCAGTTAAGACTGAGGAGACTCACACAAAAGTTGAAGTTCTAGATTTCAACGATGTTAATGGCGTGAAGCGTTCACAAATTGATTTAGAAGAAGATGCAGTTGAAGAAGCAGTTGAAGAAGCAGTTCGTGTCTATGATGTTTCTAAATCAAACGCGGGTGAAAGACCAGTAACACCACAGCAAAGACAAGCAGCAGCAACAGCAGCAAGAACAGCAAGAGCATCAAGACCAACGGATCGTTACACAGCAAAGCCTGTCACTGGTGCTGGTTCAGTTGGTGCTGGTCAGAGACAAGCAGGTAAGCCAGTGACACACATTGCTGTCCGTGAAGAAGAAGAAATTGATGAGCGTTCAATGACTGATGCTGAAATGAATAAGCGTGAGAAGATTGTTAAGTCAATGAAAAAAGGTCTTTCTGGTTTCAAACAACGTTATGGTGATCGTGCGAAGAGTGTTATGTATGCCACAGCAACCAAACAAGCAATGAAAGACTAATATGAAAAAGTTTAGAAAATTTTCAGAAGCAATCACACCACCACAGCAACGCCAGCCGGAACAAGGCCGCGAGGCTGCTGGTGGTAGATTTGCTTCTTCATCACCTAAAGGTGCATCTAAACCCGCACAACAAGTAACTTCTGAAGCTAAAGACGAGCAAGAGTATGGATATGAAGGCGACATGGCAATGAATCAGTTAAAGACTATCATTCGCCATTCAGAGTATTTGATGGACATGCTGAAGCCTGATACTGATTTGCCTGAGTGGGTTCAATCAAAGATTACTCTTGCTGCTGATTACATTCAAACATCATGCGATTACATGACAAGTGAATTGGATGAAGGTGCAGTTCCTTCTACTGAAAAAGTTGTTACTGTTAAACACAAAACTTCAGGTAAAGAATTAGTTGTTACTGCTCAAAAAGCAAAAGAATATCAAAAACAAGGTTATCATCCAGTTAAAGAGGAACATTTAGAAGAAGGTCGCCCATCACAGCGCCATCCACTAGAAGGACATGAATATCACAAAAAGTCTGATGAAGCATTGATTCACATTGCTAAAGATGCTCATAAAGCAGCAGAAGCAATGAAAGGTCATAACACTACTGCTGAAAACAAATATCGTGACCAAGCAAACGATTCTGCAACAGTAAGACACTATCGTAAAACACATGGTATGGCTGACTGGTATAAAAAGAAATACGGTCATGTAAATGAATCATTTAAACCTATGGATGAACCAAATATGAATTTGTCTATTCAGGCTCGTCAAAAGAAAGCTGATGGCAAAGATGATTCTCAAAAGAAATTGCCACAGGGCGCAGATTTTGCAGCCGCAAGACGTAAAGCAAGACTTGCATCAAATGGTCGTATGGATGAAGCGATGAAAAGTTTTGAAACAAGAGTTACTAAAGATAAATCTGGTAAAGTAACTAGCTGGGAAACACATCAAAAACATGATAAAGCTCCAGGTTCAGTCACAGATAAGTCTGGTGCTAAACACTCTAAATTATCAAGAGTAAAACATCTTGCTAAGATGGGTATGAAAAAAGTTAATGAAGAAGGTATGGGTGATCCAGGTCTTATTGACACCAATGCTAAACTTACATTAGCAAAGAAGAAAACTAATATTGTAAAAACTGCTGCGAAAAATGCGAAAGAAAAGAACAGCAATAAATTTAATGCTGACCCTGTTCTTTCCAGCCCAGTTGCAAAACAGAATGATTCGGTTTGATAACAATAAATACATAATCTAATCAGATTCTAACAAGGAGAAATAAAAATGGCATTATGGTCAAACACAGATGCATCAGGCTCAACACCAAAGGGTATGGCTACTGGCTTTGCAGCCACTGGTACATACGCTAACGGTGTTCAGTTATGGGCCAACGCTCAAGCAAGCATCTATACTACAAACCAAGCAGTTGGTGTTTTTGGTGTAGATACAACCGAGCAAACAATATCAGCAACAAGCACAGGTCCATCAGGACATCCAGAACATGCAGGTTGGGTTCTACGTAAAGCGGGTATGGGCCCAGTTACAGCAATCACTGCAAACACTGGCTCATACGGTACAAATAGCTATGTAACATTCAGCGGTGCGACAAGCAATACCGCAGTTGCTAATGCTACTGTTGCAGTTGCTGCAAATGGCTTGATTCTTTCAGTTACATTGAACAGCGGTGGTATGTACACAAATACACCAAACGCAGCACCAACATCAGGTAATGCAGTATTTACCTTGACTATGGGTGGTCGTGCTAATCGCGTTCACACAGAAACACTTGTCGCTATGGGTTCGTTGACAAGCGATGGTTCTGACGATACAATCTATCCAGATAGTTAATAATGAGTTTTAAAAACTTCTTAGTTGAGGATGAACAGGTTTCAATCGCAAGTGAAACCTCATTATCGGATGAAAAAATCCGTGATGAGATTAATTTGCAGTTGAATCATGTATTGACTGATGTGATTTTTTCTCCTGAAGCAGGCATTCAAAAGATTCGTAGAGTGTTGCATATGCATGGTCTTGATATGCCAGCACTCTACGATGCTGCTAAAGAAGGAGATGAAATTGTTTTACAGATAGATCAATTTGGTGGAAATGACCAGTACTATCTTTATGTTGTTTATTATCTCGCCGATGATGATCGTTATGATTTTTATGCTGAGTTGACTGATGAGGAAGGTCTAAACGAAATCATGTCGGATGAGGAGGAAGACGAAGAAGAAATTTAATGCTTTTTGACAATTTAACATCTGATAATATTATGTTGTATGCAGCAAAGGCTTACGATAAACCTAACTGCATAATGAGTGAATTTAAAGAAGATATGAAACGATTTAATTATTTGAAGAGATTATTCAAACGATATCGTAAACTAGGTGAATTAAGAGAACAATTGGTTTTAAATCATTTAGTCGTAGTCTACAATGTTTTTGGAGTAGAAGTATGCACACGAATGTTATTCTACAAAATGTCTAAAGATGATTATTCTGCACTAAAAACATATCTCATATTTCTAAACTGTATGCCTGAAAGAATTAGAGGCATTAAAGGGCAAGATATTCTATCGTCTAATATTCCTGTAGATATGAAAATAGCAGACTCTCTAAGAAATTTCAAATGAATATTGGACCTGGAATAACAATTTCTGGTGGCATAATTTTAGATCCTCCCGCACCAGTATCATTTAACGTATCATATCTTGTTGTGGGTGGCGGTGGTTCTGGAGGAACTTCAAGCTCAGACCAATACGGCGCTGGCGGTGGTGGTGCTGGTGGTTTTAGAACAGCAAGTAATACATTTACTGTTGCATCAGGATCAACATATTCAATAACAGTTGGTGCAGGCGGTTCTTCTCAAGCCAATGGATCAGCTTCAGTTTTAGATAGTATCAGTGCAGCCGGCGGTGGTGCTGGTGGAGGCACTTTAGTAGCAACAGGTAATACAGGTGGTAGTGGCGGTGGTGGTTACTCAGTTGGAAAAACAGGAGCCAGCGGAAATACACCCTCAGTTACTCCCAGCCAAGGAAATAAAGGTGGTGATACATCAGCAACAACGTCTGGTATCAGTGTTTGGGGTGGCGGTGGTGGCGGTGGTGCAAATACAGCAGGATCAAATGGTACTACTAACTCAGCGTTTAATAATGGACCTGGTTTTGGTGGTGCAGGTGGTGCTGGATCATATTCAACACTCAGCGGAGCAAATACAGCATATGCTGGCGGCGGTGGAGCAGGATCTGCAAGAGATGCTGGTTCAAGTATAGATAATAATCCGCCAGGAGGTTCTGGAGGAACCGGTGGCGGCGGCAATGGCGGCGGCACATATGGAACTGGCACACCAAGAAGACCAGGATTAGCTGGTTCGGCAGGAACAACAAATACAGGCGGCGGTGGCGGCGGTGGTGGTGCTGCAAACACCGGAGGATCAGGCGGTTCTGGTATTGTAATTATTTCTTATGCAAATACATATGCAAATGCAGCAGCGACAACAGGTTCACCAACATGGGCTGATATCGGTGGAAATAGAATTTATACGTTCACAGGTTCTGGCACAATATCATTCTAATGGATAAAAAATGAACATTGGCGGCGGAATAACAATTGGCGCAGGAATTGTAGTAGACACTGTGCCTTCTTTACTTAACCCAACACCAACAGTGAATTATCTTGTAGTTGCAGGTGGTGGTGCTGGTGGTTCAAAATATGGATCCGGCGGCGCAGGCGGTGGTGGCGGCGGTGCCGGTGGTTTTAGAAATGGAACTTCTTTCTCCGTGACTTCTGGAACTCCTTATACGATTACGGTTGGTGCTGGAGGAACATATAATGCAAACAGTAATGGATCATCTGGTATAGATTCTGTTTTTGGATCTATAACTAGCACTGGTGGCGGTGGTGGTGCTGGTGCTTTTAACGGGCTTACTATTGCCGGTTTTAATGGAGGTTCTGGTGGAGGAGGATTTAATGCAGCCGCTAGCGGTACTGGACCAGGTGGTTCAGGTAATACACCAGCCACAACACCGAGCCAAGGAAATTCTGGTGGAACTGGATATCCTGGATATGCTGGCGGTGGTGGAGGAGGAGCAGGCGCAGCAGGTAATAGCGCAACTAGTATTGTAACTAATGCAACAAATTGGTCTAATGGTGGTATTGGATTATCATCCACTATTTCTGGAACTTTGACTTATTATGCTGGCGGTGGCGGTGGTGCAAGACCAAATCCTGCTACTGGTGGAACCAGACCCGGATCAAAAGGAGGAACAGGTGGAGGAGGTGATGGTGGCAACGGCGGCGTATCTTCACCTAACAATACTTCTGGTAATACAGGAATAACTAATAGTGGTGGTGGTGGAGGCGGCGATGGACCGGGTCTTAACAACACTAATGCTGGTTCAGGAGGTTCTGGTATTGTAATTATTGCTTATGCTAATACATATGATAATGTTGCTTCAACAACAGGTTCACCAACTTACTCTGATATTGGTGGATATAAAATATATACCTTTACAGGCTCAGGTTCAATAACATTTTAGGAATATAAATGTCAAACGAATTTAAAAAAGAATGTGGTCCAGGAATGTACTGGTGCAATACAGATAAAGTATGCAAACCATTAGAAGAAGATGCAGCAATTGTTCCTGCTAACTCTGTAGGCACAGGTGCTGTTGCAGGTATTGGTGTAGGTCGCCAAGGTGAACCTGGCGTACAAAAGAAAAAAGTAGCATCATTCATTTCTTATATGCGTAGGAAAGCACCACAATAATGTTTTTATTGTCTTTTATTCCTACAGCATGGATTGAATTAGCAATTCATAGCATATTAATTGCAGGTGCAATCGGTCTTGTATTAGGTACTGTACTTAAAAGCGTACCCTTTATCAGTGAATATGGTGCAATTATAAAAGGTGTATCTGTACTTTTATTAATTGCAGGTGTATATTTCTATGGTGGTATTGGCGTAGAAAAAGAATGGCGTGCTAAAGTAGAAGATTTACAAAAGAAAATTGCAGAAGCAGAAGTAAAATCTGAACAAGTTAATACAGTTATACAAACTAAGGTCGTAGAAAAAATAAAAGTAGTTAAGGAGACAAGAGATGCAAATATACAAATCGTTGAGAAGGTTGTTACAAAGTATGACAATATGTGTACCTTGTCTAATGCTGCAATCGTGCTTCACGACAGTGCCAGTAAAAATGTCGTTTCCCCAAGCACCGGAGCCGCTGTTGAAGGAACCTCCAATGTTAAAGCAAGTGACCTCATCAGAACAGTCACCGACAATTACGGCACCTACTACCAAGTAAGAGAACAATTACTTGGCTGGCAAGAATGGTATAAAGAACAGAAAAAAGTCTATGAGGGTGTAAAATGAAAACATTCAAACAATTCGTAGAGCATATTGTAAAAGTTGGCAGCCAGTATCGTCTGGTGTCTAAGAAATATGGTAAGAATCTTGGCACTTATCCAACAAAAGCCGGAGCATTAAACAGAGAACGACAAGTGGAATATTTCAAACACAAAGGTTAATTATGAAAACATTATTTGCATTATTACTAGCAGTGGCACTAAGCGGTTGTACGTTGATTGATGCCTATTTCATGGCAAAATACGATACAACAGAGCATGATTTAGTCAATAAAGTATCGGTATATTCTGCATTATCCAAGCCGTTCTGTGCAGATACAAGCAAAATGAAAGAATATTCTTTCGTTCTATATGGGTATTCTAGCGAACTAAAGAACTTTTCAAAGCATTTACCTAGAAATGAAATGACAGTTAAAATGACCGATGAACTTCATATAATGGTAGAAGAATTGAATAATAAATACACAACCTCCGATAAGGTAAACAAAACTTATTGTGAACTAAAACTACAATCTATTTCAGAATCAGCGAACGACATTCAAAAAGCAATTGCAAAGAGGCCAAGAACATGACACCATATGAACTAGCAGACAAAGCACAAGCAATTAAAGATTTATACGACACAATGGAACTCAATGGAGATGAATTCAGAGAGTTGATGGGAGATGTTATTCATCAAAGAAATATCATCTCAGCAGCACTAGAACTTGAAGAAAATATTAAATATCGTGACTATATTGATGGTGTTATTAGCGTAGCGTCAGCATTAGCCTAGGAGATATCATGCTTACACAAGAACAATTAGCACAAATGATTCCAGGAAATCCATATGTGGCACAATGGCATCATGCACTAGAGCAGTTACTACCTGATTATGAAATCAATACACCACAGCGTATCGCTGCATTCATTGCACAGTGCGCCCATGAAAGCGCAAACTTCCGTATCCTCAAAGAAAATCTAAACTACAAAGCAGAAAGTCTAATGAAAGTATTTCCAAAATACTTCAAAGATTTAGATACTGCTAAAGCATATGCACACAATCAAGAAAAGATTGCTAATCGTGTATATGGTGGTCGTATGGGTAACGGACCTGAAGAATCAGGTGAAGGTTTCAAATACTGTGGTCGTGGTTTGATTCAGTTGACTGGTAAAGATAACTACACCGCATTCGCAGATAGTCTAGAAATGTCAGTTGATGACGTACCCGCATATCTTGCAACATTTGAGGGCGCAGCACAATCAGCTTGCTGGTTTTGGGAAACAAATAATCTAAACCAATGGGCAGATAAAGGTGATATTCTTACCTTGACAAAACGCATCAATGGTGGTACAATTGGTCTAGAAGATCGCATCAAGCATTATAACCACGCTCTTCACGTTTTAGGAGTATAATATGTGGTTCAGAAGCATGTTAGCCGATGGCACAAACGATTCTGTTAGCAGCAAAAGAGTAATCACATTCTTATCATTTTTGTTATGTGCAGCAGCATTCATCAGTGAGACATGGTTCGGTACTAAGATTGATTTGGCTGTATTCAATAGTCTAATGTATATTGTTATTGCAGGACTAGGATTTACAGCATCAGAAAAATTCGCACCAAAATAAGGAAACCAAAATGAACAAACTATTTTTAACCCTATTCGTAGCGATTTGCATGGGCTTTGGCTCCGCATATGCGGCTGAGACAAAACAAGTTTGCAAAGAAGTTACTGATAAAAAAGGCAAGAAAACTGAGCAGTGTAAGAAAATCAAAGTACACAAAAAATTGGAAGGTACAGAAGTACCTGATAAGAAGAAATAATGGCTACAACAGCAGAACGATTAGGTATTGTTGAAACTAAGGTACATAATCTTGACGAGAAGATGGATGACCTCAAGGCAGATGTAAAAGAAGTACATGATTGCCTTGATAGAACGCGAGATGACTTGACAAGTGTGTTAGAAAGAAACTATAATGCATCATGTGAACAGCATTCAGCACTTGCTAGAGAAATCTCAGCACTCAAATCTCAGAGAGATAGATGGGTTTGGACTTCAGCAGGCGCACTTGTTGTTCTGGCATGGGTATCAGCCCATGGTGAAACTGTAGCACATTTATTGAAGTTATTCTAAGCGCACAGGCACACTTTTATAGTGTGCTTGTGTTTTCTTTTGATCTATGTTATATTATGATCTATGGCACTCCCTATTGATTCAAAGTATGTTCGTTTAATCTCCTCACGCTTGCGTAATTTCAAGCAGAAGGGTGATTATCTATGGAATTTCTCATGCCCATTATGCGGCGATAGTAAAACAAATCTAAGCAAAGCTAGAGGTTATGTCTTTCAAAAAGGCAATAACTTGTTTTATCGTTGTCACAATTGTGGTGCAGGAACTAATATAAGCAATCTGTTAAAGAATGTTGATCCATCTTTACACGATGAATATGTCATGGAACGTTATAAATCTGGCGAAACAAACAGAACACCGTTTAAGCCAACATTTAATGTACCAACATTTCGTTTTGATAAATTAGACAAAACAAAAACATTTGAACATGCTGAATGGTGTGATAAACTTCCTGAAGGACATTTTTGTTTAACTTATTTGCGTAAGCGACAGATACCTGAAAAATACTATAAGATGCTGTTATTTACTAGCACTTACAAGAAGTTTGTGGATGCACTAGTACCTAATCATGGCAAAACAATTATTGATGATGCAAGACTTGTGATTCCTTACTATGATACATACAATACACTCATAGCAGTTTCGGGTCGTGCATTAGAAACAAGCGATAAAACTTTACGTTATGTTACAATTAGAACTGATGATAGCGAAGACAAACTTGTTTATGGATTAGATAGATTAAATAAAAATGAACTTGCTTATGTGGTTGAAGGTCCTTTGGATTCTTTATTTTTGGATAATTGTATTGCTTCTGGCGATGCTAATTTACTTGCAGTTGCAGAAAAAATAGATGCAAAAAAAATTCTAATATTTGATAATGAACCACGAAACAAAGATATAGTAAAACTGTTAAAGAAAGCAATTGATGCAGGTCAAGAAGTTGTAATTTGGCCAAATAATATTGTTGGAAAAGATATAAATGAAATGATTTTGAATGGTTTGAAAGTAAAAGAAATTATAAGTAGTAACTCCTTCACCGGATTAGAAGCGTTGACGAAATTTACATTTTGGAAAAAAGTATGAAAGTAGAATTGATAAGTTATTCTCAACCTGATATGAGGTTCGTAGACAACATGACGGAAATGATTGCATTCTGCGCCCGTGTATCAAATCCCAGTAATCAAACAAACACAGACACCTCTGAGAAGTTACTTCGTTATCTAATCAAAAACAAACATTGGTCACCATTTGAAATGGTAAGTATTTGCCTTGAGATTGAAACAACACGCGACATTGCAAGACAGATTCTACGCCATCGTTCGTTTTCTTTTCAGGAGTTTTCACAACGTTACGCAATCGCAGACTTAGGTTTTAATATCCGTGAAGCAAGATTGCAAGACACAACAAATCGCCAAAATAGCATAGAGTCAAAAGATATCGGTCTAAGTTTAAATTGGGAAACACAACAAGATTATGTTCTACATGCAGCAACAAAAGCCTATAGATGGGCTATTGAAAATGGTATCGCAAAAGAACAGGCTAGAGCAGTGTTACCCGAAGGCATCACAGTTTCAAGAATGTATATGAATGGTACTCTAAGATCATGGCTACATTACATTGAATTACGTAGCGCAAACGGAACACAAAAAGAACACAGAGAAGTAGCAGTAGAATGTGCCAAGGTTATATCAAAAGTATTTCCTATGGTCATGGAATTCGTAGAAAAATAAAAATAATTGGAGCAACACAATGCAAGAGAATATCATTCATGGTATTAAGGTAGACTATTCACGCGATGATTTGTTTGATGAACTAGGTAAATTAAGATTAAAAGAAAGTTACATGCGAGAAGACGAATCTTCTCCTCAAGAAAGGTTTGCATATGTATCAAAAGCATTCGGTTCTGATGAAATTCATTCGCAGAGACTATATGAATATAGCAGCAGACATTGGCTTTCTTATTCTACTCCCATTTTGTCTTTTGGTCGTTCTAAGCGTGGCTTGCCTATCTCATGTTTCCTGCCTTATCTCCATGATAGTGCAGAAGGTTTGGTGGATTGTTTATCGGAAGTAAATTGGTTATCAATGTTGGGAGGTGGAATTGGAATCGGTATTGGCATTCGCAGTGCAGATGATAAATCAGTCGGAGTTATGCCTCATTTGCGTACATACGATGCAGCATCTCTCGCTTATAGACAAGGTAGGACTCGGCGCGGTAGTTATGCTGCTTATCTTAACATTTCTCACCCTGATATCTTAATCTTTTTGGAGATGCGTAAGCCAACAGGTGACCAGAATATGCGTTGCTTGAATCTACATCATGGTATCAACATCACGGATGACTTCATGCATTTGATTGAAAAGTGTATGATTGATCCTGAAGCCGATGATACATGGCACTTGCGCGATCCACATAACAATGAAATTCGTGAGTCTGTATCTGCGCGTGATTTGTGGCAACGTATTCTTGAAATGCGTATGCATACAGGTGAACCATATCTGCACTTCATTGATACAAGTAATGACAAAATGCCAGAGTTTCAAAAGAAACTTGGTCTGAAAATTAATCAAAGCAATCTATGCTCAGAAATTATTCTGCCAACAGATAAAGATCGTACTGCGGTGTGTTGTTTATCATCGGTTAATTTAGAATACTATGATGAATGGAAGAATGATCCTTTGTTTCTAAAAGATACCGCAGAGATGTTAGATAATGTGTTACAATATTTTATTGATAATGCACCCAGTACAGTGAAACGTGCAATTCATTCTGCACAACAAGAACGTAGTATTGGTGTTGGTGCATTAGGTTTTCATGCATACTTACAGAAGAATAATTTGCCATGGGAATCTGCTATGGCAACAGGTGCTAATATTAAAATCTTCAAGCATATTCGTGAAAAATTAGATGAAGCAAATCTTGAACTTGGTAAAATTCGTGGTGAAGCACCAGATGCAGTTGGCACTGGCAAACGTTTTTCTCATGCCATGGCTATTGCACCAAATGCTTCATCATCTATCATTATGGGTAATACAAGTCCTAGTGTTGAACCCTATCGTGCTAATGCATATAGACAAGACACACTTTCGGGTGCCCACTTAAACAAAAACAAATTTCTAGACCAAATAATTAAGGAGAAGTGCAGTGCAGACACCAAACTTGATTACAATGAAGTATGGTCAAGTATCATTGCGAATGACGGATCGGCTCAACATCTCACATTCCTTGACGAGTGGCAACGTAGTGTGTTCAAAACGAGTATGGAGATTGACCAGCGATGGATTGTGGACCACGCAGCTAACAGACAAAATTACATTGACCAGTCGCAATCCATTAACCTTTTCTTTAGACCGGATGTAAATGTAAAGTATCTTCATGCTGTACACTTTCAAGCATGGAAACAAGGACTGAAAACACTTTATTATTGTCGCAGTGAAAAGTTAGCTAAGGCTGATAAAGTATCACGTAAGATTGAGCGACAAGTAATGGAAGAAATTGATCTAAAGGCATTAGCAACAGAAGATGTATGCCTTGCTTGCGAAGGTTGATTGTGTCTGAATATATTATTACATTCCTTGCCGTATTCTTTTTGGATGTGTTCTATACATACTTCCTTCAAGCGGTTTATAATGAGCAAGTACTGAGGGCTAGTATATGGTCAGGAATTGTATATTTGGTTGCATGTATTGCAGTTATTAATTACACAGTAAATAATTGGTTGCTGATACCAGCAGCTATTGGAGCATTTTGTGGTACATATGTCGGTATGATTTTACGAAAACGAAAACTAATAAAATAAATGAAACCCACTATAGCATTGTTTTTATGTGATCCGCGTTGTTCTGTTCAGTCAGGTAATGGGGTGATGAATGCTTTGAAAGCAGGGTATAATTTTAAGATATTTTCAAAAGGTACACTAGAAGATAATTTTTTTGATGGCGTTGATATGGTTGCAGTGCCAGGTGGTATCGGTGATGCAGATAGATTTGATGTAACATTTAAGCACAATCTTGATAGGGTTCGTAAGTTTGTTCATAATGGAGGGCGATATCTAGGTATTTGTATGGGTGCATATTGGGCTGGAAAAGATTATTTCAATATATTGGATGATGCGGATGCTGTGCAATATATAAAGCAACCAAATACGGATACAAGAAGACCTCACAGTAAAGCAATTGCAGTAACATGGAATGGTCAACCAAAGAATATGTTTTTCTATGATGGGTGTGCAATTGTAGGTGATAAGAGTAAATTTAAAACGATTGCAACCTATGCAAACGGTGATGCGATGGCTATCATTCAAAACAGAATTGGACTTATTGGGTGTCATTTAGAAAGTGAAGAATTTTGGTATGACAAAAAGTATTTGAAGAAACACTGGCATTACCATGAACACCATTTGTTATTATCCGACTTTGTAGATAAATTAATGGAGCAATAATGAAAAGACTATTACGATTCACTGCATCATGGTGTCAACCATGCAAGATGTTATCAATGAATTTAGAAAAAGCAGAATTGAAAATGCCTATTGAAGTTGTTGATATTGATGTTAATCCTGAAATAGCATCAGATTATGGAATTAGGTCAGTACCTACATTAGTAATGTTGAACGAAAATATAGAAGTAAAAAGATTAATAGGAAATAAACCAACTAAAGAATTACAAGAATGGGCACAGAATGACTAAGAAAAAAAGCAATTTAATGCATGACAGAAACAGTTTCAAACCGTTTAACTATCCATGGGCTTATGATGCATGGCTTAAACATGAACAGTCTCACTGGATGCATACTGAAGTACCGATGTTAGAAGATGTAAAGGATTGGAAGAACAAAGTAACAAAAGAACAAAAACAGTTTCTTACGCATATTTTTAGATTCTTTACACAAGGCGACATTGATGTTGCAGGTGGTTATGTCAAGAACTATCTGCCTTATTTTCCACAACCAGAAGTACGCATGATGTTATTAGGCTTTTCTGCGCGTGAAGCATTGCATGTTGCTGCATATAGCCATTTGATTGAAACATTAGGTCTACCTGAAACAACATATAATCAGTTTCTTGAGTATCAGCAGATGAAAGATAAGCACGACTATGTTTTAGATTTGTCTAATACGAATGGTGACATACAATCTACAGCAACGCATATCGCAGTATTCTCTGCATTCACAGAAGGTATGCAATTGTTCTCTTCATTTATTATGCTGTTGAACTTCCCGCGCCATGGCATGATGCGCGGCATGGGTCAGATTGTTACATGGTCAATCGTTGATGAAACCATGCACACTGAATCAATGATTAAATTATTCAGAACTTACATTGAAGAGAATAAAGAAATTTGGAACGATGAACTTAAAGGTCGTATCTACGAAATCGCAACACGAATGGTTGAACTTGAGGATAAATTTATTGATTTGGCATTTGAGATGGGCGATATGCCAAATCTCACAGCAGCCGATGTTAAGCAATACATTCGCTATATTGCAGACCGTAGACTAATTTCTATGGGCATGAAAGGTATTTTCAAAGTAAAGAAGAACCCATTACCATGGGTTGAAGAAATGATTAACGCACCTACGCATACAAACTTTTTTGAAAACAAAGCTACAGATTACGCTAAAGGCGCACTGTCTGGTGATTGGCAAGACGTATGGGGTAAGGCTGCATAACAAAAGGAAATTAAATGAATAGTGTTCATCATCACTGTGAAGACTGTGATTCAGAATTCACAATTCGTTATGATGAGAATAAATGTGAAGACGATCCCATCTACTGTCCATTCTGCTCGGCCTATATATTAGACCTAGAAGAATCAGGAGATGAGGATGAATAGTGTGGTTATATAACGGAAAAGAGTTTACTGAAGACCAAATTGGCGATGCGTTTGGTTATGTCTATTTGATAACAAACAAAAAAGATAATCGCTATTACATTGGTAAGAAGTTTTTTACCAAATCTGGTCGTAAGCAGGTCAAAGGTAAAGTTAAGAAAATCAGAGTAAATTCTGATTGGAGAGCCTATTGGGGATCCAATAAGATTCTACAAGAAGAAGTACATAAACTAGGCGTAAAGCATTTCAAAAGAGAAATTCTTCACCTTTGCAAAACTAGATCCGAATGTTCCTATTATGAATCTCTGGAGATATTTACTAGAGGTGCCTTAATCAAGAAGGAATATTATAATGACTGGATTTCCTGTAGAATCAGGAAAGACCACCTAAAGAATCTTATCATCTAAAGGCACACCGATACTTATAAGGTTTTTTTGGAAATATTGATCCAAATCAACATAATTGCCTCAGGTTGTGCA
>Ga0214923_10004087_pt1 | contig 17913 bp, 24 predicted proteins | sample LL1510_MetaG_FD_177993 | JGI IMG/M metagenome (GOLD analysis project Ga0214923, IMG submission 177993) | Freshwater microbial communities from Lake Lanier, Atlanta, Georgia, United States - LL-1510 | ecosystem: Environmental > Aquatic > Freshwater > Lake | place: USA: Georgia | collected... | reverse complement strand
AGATATTAGTATATCAAGATGGAGAACAAATACCAATAGATACACTTAGTGGAGGCGAGTTTGATAGGTTAGCTTTAGCATTATTTTTATCATTTAATAAAACATGTAAGAGTGATATTATAATGTTAGATGAGTGTTTAGCATCATTACATTCAGAGTTGGTTGAAGATATAGTTGAAATGATAAAGACAAAGATGAGTGATAAGCTTGTATTATTTACACTTCATCAAGCAAATACAGGTATATTTGATAATGTTGTTAATGTAAAAGAGATAAGAGATAATTAAAGAAGTTTTATATAAGTTAATTATAAACTTATATAAAAGAGAGGGTACATTTGACTTTAGGTCAAATTACGCGGTAGCTTCGCCTTAACCGCTTACCATCTAGAGTAGTATTGACAGTAGATGCAAACGACTGCTGAAGCGAATAAGACAATGTGTGCCATCTTTTCAGCTTGAGATAATGGTGCTGGACGAACGTTGCTATCACCGAAGAAATCGTGGATTAAATCTTTACCAAAAGCTCTCATACCTACTAATAAAGCTGCTGCACAGACGATTAAAGCAGACAGTTTACATGCCTGACGTTGCTGATCAAAGCTTAAATATTGGTCTACGAAAGTTGCCATTTTGTATATTTTAATATACCTAAAGAAAAAAATAAAAAATTATTTGTAATTTTAAAGCTTATAAATGAAATTTTTTCTTGTATGCGTTTACGCTACCTCTAAATGAAGTTTTACCCCATAAAACATATCTTGAGAGAGCACCTGCAGATGTTGGATCAGACCAATTTTCTCGGCTCTTATGACGTTGAATATATCTACTTTTTCTTTTAGGGTCTTTGTGCTTAGTATAATCGCTCATTCCTTTCGCACCAAAATGAGTTTGTTTAATATGACCATTTTTACAGAATGTAGCAACATACTTTTTATCTTTCTTAGGAGAGCGTTTAATACTTATAAGAGAAAGTCGTTTTTTTCCTTTATTAGAGCACGAGCGACTGCGAGAAGATGAACCTCGAGATTTTTTACGATTTGATTTACGTGAAGTGTGTGAGCGACGTGGCATTTATTATATGATAATATAATAAATACATTTATTTCTTTTTACTTAAAGCTTTCTTACAGTTAGGATGTGCCTTTTTAACTTGAGAATAACTAACAGCAACTGCTTGCATTCTAGATGAATATCTTCCTTTTTTATATTCAGCCATATTCTTCTTTATTTTAGCTGATAAATACTCTTGACACTTACTTTTCTTTTTTCCTTTACGAGAACCTCTAGATCGGCTTACTTTCTTTTTCCCTTTACGAGTACGACGTTTAACAGGTGAGCGACGAGATTTCATTTGTAATATTAAAAGATATTATTTTCAGTAAAAAATTTCCAAGGATAAAACTTAAATTGTAATCGGGTTAAATCTTCGAGATCCATTAGATATTTATTAATTTTATAAATATCATTGTCGTTTAAATCCTTTGGATATACCTTTTTTACCTTTGAATAACCTGTTGCATCTTCAACTAGTTTTCCTATTTTATCTACAATTTCTTTCAATTTATGTTCTAATATTTGTATTCCAATATTTATATATGTTTTATATTCATATAATGAATAGTCTGTTAATTTAATAGTATAAATACCCCAACGAGTAGCTATTATACTACATTTTATAGCGTCTCTTTTCATAACTTTAAGAATATCTTCTCTACTTGGATAGCTTCTTGAAGCTTCAGGATGAGAGTGAAAGATACATTCGGCATATGGTCCTCTATAAGTACAATATTGTCTTCCTTCTCGTTGTTCTCCTTTTACAATAGTATTTCTATCAAAGTAGTATACACCAGCTTTTTCTTTAAGATAAATACAATGTTCATACTTATATTTGAATACTAAATCTTTCATATCTCTTATATGGTCATGCAAAACACAGAATGTTTTCATTTTATTAATTAATAAATATTTTTTTCTTAATTATAATATAAATGCCAAAACGTTCACAACGTAAGACACGTTCAAAGAAGAGAACACAACGTAAGTCAGGTTCTAAAAAGAGAACACGTAAGTCAGGTTCAAAGAAGAGAACTCGTAAGTCAGGTTCTAAAAAGAGAACTCGTAAGTCAGGTTCTAAAAAGAGAACTCGTAAGTCAGGTTCGGAATGTAATATAAAAAGAAGACCAAATACTAAACAAGGAATGATACAAGAAATTAGAGATTATGTAGTATGTGTTGAGAGATTAACTGATAGAAACCAAGATATGGAATTGTCTAGATTAAAGACTGAACCTGTTTCTAATCTTAAAAAATTTCTTAAATTTTATAGAAACAATTATTAGTTAAATTTTAAAATTTATTATTTTAAAATTTAATCGATTTTACTTACGGTGAGATCTCTTCTTACTCTTTTTAGAACCTTTACGATGAGATTTCTTGTGAGACTTTTTAGAACCTTTACGGGACTTCTTACCGTGAGTTTTACGAGACTTTTTGTGAGAAGATGGAGCTGCCTTTTCACCACGATTAATTGCAGCAGCTTCCTTACCTAATTTACCGATGTTAATTGCTTTACCCATACGTTTATAGTGTGCAGCTAATTTCTTAACCATAGCGGATTGCTTCTTTAAAGCAGGTGATAATCTACGACTTTTACGACTTTTAACAGCCATTGCTAAACAACCAGACATTTTTAATATAGTAATAAGAAAAAAAATATTCTTTTTTTAAATCTAAAAGGTATAATAAAATGCAAAAGGTTCAAGACATTCTTCGTACCGTAGATGGAACTTATTGGACAGGTAATAGTAATGATAGTGTATATGGTATTTTTCAACCAGATACAATGTTATACTCAAATACTGATATGCCATTTAGATTAACTTTTAGAGTTTACAATGCAGGATACTTTGCTACAGCAGATACATTTGGATACCCAGGAGGTATTATGTTAGATGGAACATTAAAAATTTTAGATGGATTAAATGGAGTTGTTGAGGATAGAAATACAATAGTTTGGAATAATGGAGATATATGGAAGCGTGTTATGGATATTCCAAAAGCAAGATTAAATGGTAATGAGTTAAAAGATAGAATGGATGAGAATGAAAGTAGATGGTTAAAAGATAGAATTAATAATACATATAAAACATGGAGTCAATTTAATGGGATGTAAAGAGATTACTTACGACTTCGTCGTTCGAGCTCCGCGAGGCCGAAGGCTACTTTTGACTTTAGGTCAAAATATTTCGTAATAGTGAAAGCGTTCTAATTTAACTCGGTTAATTAACTCTATTAATTCTTCTAGCTAAATGATAAAAAGGAACTTCAAATTTGATAGAAGGTTTAAAAGTGAATTTATCATTCTTTAAAGGAGATTGATACCATTGTTGATTACCTCCAATTGTTTCATTTTTAACTTTAATAGGATAATAAGTTGATATTGTAAATGAAGTGTAGATAAACCACAAAGTCATTGTTAATAATACTAGAAATAAGTATGTCATAGTGATGAAAAATTAATTGAATAATTTAAATTATTCAATTAATTATATATTTAATGAGTTCTAAAAATAATTCATCGAGGTCCTCTCCTTCATCGAGGTGCAGTGTTTGTAATATCAAAGTTAATATTAATTACTTTGAATGTAGTTGTGATACTACAAAAAAGTTTTGTAGCACACATCGTTTTCCATTTGAACATGGTTGTACTCGAGACCATAAGTTAGATAATAAGGCTAAACTTGAAAAAGAGTGTATAGCAGTTAAGCCAAAGAAAGTAGAAGCCTTTTAAACACGTTCAATTTCAAAAATAACAGCGTACATATGAAGTATCTTTTTATATTTAAATTTATCTGAGTTAGCTTTTAATACATCTTCAAAATACATACCCTTACCAGGCATAAAATTAATAATCTCATATAAGTCTTTGATATTATTATGACCTTCTCCTCTGAATGGTAAGAAGAAAGGCGATGCTGGTGTATCATCAATAAGAACGAACGATTTATCGCTTAATTTAGGTAATAGTGCTTCAATTTCTCTTTTACCATGTTGAGCAGAAGGTTCATAGTTTAACCAATCAATATCATAAGAATCTAAATAAGCAGCATCCACTTTACCTGTAAAGTTTTTAATAAATTCAACGCTATCTCCACAATGAGCTGATGATAATTGAGATAACATAGGTGTAAGTCTTCCAATAGTATATTGAGCAGCATCACAAGTAAAAAATCTACCACCATATTTATTTACAAATCTATCAAATAAAAGAGAACTACAAGTAACTGACCATCCGCTACTACCTGTTTCTAAAATATTAGGATTTTTTAAGGTTGTTAATAATTCAAAAAATTTACGAAATGTATAATAATTAATATGATAACCATTCTTCATTTCATCTTCTGATAAATTAGAATAAACATTAGGATACTCTTCTACAGAAGAGTCCCCTTTTACTGTATATCTTTTACCATCAAAGTATAAATCAGGTTCATCAATCTTAGAAAAATGTTCTTGTACTATCTCTGACATTTTATAATAAATAAAACAGTCTTTAAATCTATTTAAAAGGTTAATTATCTTTTAAATAAATGGATAAACAATTTGACGTTGTTATAGTTCATGGACCAAACGATGACGAGACTTTACCTTATTGCATACAACAAATAAAAAGAAATGTAAATGGATATAGAAATATTTATATTGTTTCTTGGGATGCAGAAGACGATGTATTTGAGAATGAAATTTTTAGAGATTGTAAGATAGTTGATGAAAATATATTTCCATTTACAAAAAAAGATGTTCATTCTATCATTCAAACTGATAGTAGAGATGGTTGGTATTTACAACAATTACTCAAGTTATATTGTTCTTTTGTAATTGAAGAAATGTTAGATGATTATCTTATTGTAGATAGTGATACTTTATTCTTAAAGCAAATTGAATTTAAGAGCGGGGAAAGATACTTTTTTAACATGAGTGATGAAAATCATATACATTATTTTGAACATATGAAAAGACTTCATCCAACATTTGAAAAAGTAAGTAAGTTTAGTGGTATATCACACCATATGATATTTAATAGAAAATTAGTTCGTGAAATGATGAATATGGTTGAAAAGAATTGTGATAATGTGTTTTGGAAAGCATTTTTATTAAATGTTGATCCAGAACAAAGAAGATTTAGTGGAGCTTCTGAGTATGAGATGTATTTTAATTTTATGTTAAAATATAATAAAGATAAAGTTATTCCAAGAAAATTACGTTTTGAAAACTCAGGAGCACCAGTTCAATTGGTAGCACAACATTTTCCTCAATTAATTAATAGTGATATATGGTATTTTTCAATTCACGCTTGGATGGCAAGAAGACAACCTAAACAAAAGATGGAAAAAAGAATTAAGAAAGTATTAAATGGTGAAAATTTACAAATGTTATGTGATGTAACTGTGATTACACGTGAAATAGAAAGATTTCATTCATCTCTAGGTAATAGTGTAAAGAAGGTATATTTAGATAATATAAATGAAGAAGGTATCATTTTATTAAATTCGGCTAAAAGTATATTTGTATATACACATATTTTAGATGAATTTATGATTAAATTATTACCTCATATTGAGAATAAATTTGTATTAATGACACATAATAGTGACCACGGTATAAATGAAAGTCATTTATCATTATTAAATGATGATAGGCTTTTACATATGTTCTCTCAAAATACATTTATTGAGCATCCTAAATTAACAGCTTTGCCTATAGGTATTGCAAATAGTATGTGGCAACATGGTAAAATATCATCTTTGAACCATTTAATTAATTTAAATAAAGGAGCTAAGAAAGAACAGATTTACGTTAATGTAAGTGTAGGAACAAATAGAGAACATCGTAGTAAAGTTATGAATGCATTACAAACAAATCCATTAAGTGTTTTTTCACCACAAAATAAGCCTCATCATCTTTATTTAGAAGAAATGTGTGAATATAAATGGATAGCATCTCCGAAGGGTAATGGGGTTGATTGCCACCGTTTATGGGAAGCAATGTATGCAGGATGTATTGCGTTGTGTGATGATACAATCAACTCAAGAGCATTTAAGAGTATGGGATTGCCGATAATTTTAGTAAATGAGTGGAGTACCATCTCGTTAGAATGGTTGCAAGAAGAAAGTAGAAAATTGAATGTTATTAATTACAAGCACAATGTTCTTAATGTTGAATGGTGGATGGGAGAGATTAATAAATACACAACAAATGAAGGTGATTTTGTTCTTGTTTTCTTGGGATTTTTAAGGGATTATACTTATGATTGTGTTAAACAAATTAGATTATGGAACCCAACACAACCAATCTATCTTTGTATTAATAATAATGAACATAATAAGAGTTATGTTAATAATTTGAAAGATACAGTAAAAATAGTTTATATTGAAGATTTAGATAGAACTAATTCCCATAAAGAGTTTGATAAAAGATATACTAATATGGATATGAATGGTTTTTGGAGATATACTATGGAAAGATTTTTTGTAGTTGAAGAATGTATGAGAAAGTATAATTTAAGAAATATTTTCCATTTAGAAATTGATAATTTAGTTTATTTTAAGGTAGAAGAATTGTTAGAAAAATGTAAATCTATCGATAAAATATTAATTCCAAGTGATAGCGAAAGAAGATATATTGCAGGTACTTGTTTTATAAATAATCCAGATAGTTTATCAGTTTTAAACAAGTTCTTTACTGAGAATGGGATTAATAGAGATGAAATGCACACGATTTTTAATTTTACAAGGTCAGGATATACTGAAATAAATACTTTCCCAACACTTCCTCCTGGAGATAATACAAGGGTAATTTATGAAGATAGAAGACATTATACTGATGATATAAAAAGATTAAGCGCTCACGCGGAGGCGTTAGGATTCTGTGCTGACGCAGCTGCGCAAGGTCAGCACAAATTTGGCGTAGATCCTATACATCACAAGCATGGGCAGACAAATTCTGACGGATTTATAAATAAAGATTCTATTTTTTCAGTTGATAGAATACATACAAAATGGGAAAAGAAGAATGGATTACAACGTTTAAATATTAGTGTAGATAATATAAATTGGTATCCTTTAATGAATATTCACGTTCATAATAAGAATCTTAAAAGAGGAATGAGTGACCTTGAAAATATATTATAAGGTTAAAAAATTATTTAATATTAATTAAATTAAATTAATATTAAATGAAAACAAAAAAGGTAAGTTATAACAAAGAATTATTAGATAAGTGTATGAAAAGAGATAATGCAGAGGTAAAAGAAACAAACGAAAAGGTACTTAGAGAAACAATAATAAAATTTATTTGCAAATGTGGGAATGAAGGAAAGAAGAAGTTTATTAATATACATATATCAGGAGCTAGTTGTAAAGACTGTACTAGTAAAATTAGATATGAAAAAATGAAAGCTACTAACTTGGAAAAATACGGTGTAGAGAACCCGGGTCAATCTAAAAAGGTAAGAGAAAAAATGAAGGCAACCAGTTTAGAAAAGTATGGGGTTGAAAACGCATCTCAATCTAAAGAAGTAAAAGATAAAATTAAGGCAACTAATTTAGAAAAATATGGGTTTGAACATGCAGTTCAATCAAAAGAAGTTAAAGATAAGATAAAAGCAACAAACTTAGAAAAATATGGAGTAGAAAATGTAGGACAGTCTGAAATGATAAAAGAGAAAATTAAGTCTGTCAATTTAGAAAAGTATGGAGTTACTTGTTCTTTACACGCAGAAGAAATTAAAGATAAGGTAAAGGCAACTAATTTAGAAAAATATGGTGTAAAACATATTATGCAATCTAAAAAATTTAAAGATAAAAGTAAAGCAACGTCCTTAGAAAGATATGGAGTTGATCATATATCAAAAACAAAAGAATTTAAAGATAAAGTAAAAGCAACAAACTTGAAAAAATATGGAGTTAATCATCATTCTAAAACAAAAGAATTTAAAGATAAGATAAAAGCAACAAACTTAGAAAAATATGGAGTAGAAAATGTAGGACAGTCTGAAATGATAAAAGATAAAATTAAGACTGCTAATTTAGAAAAATTTGGTGTTGAACATGCATTACAAAATGCAAAGGTAGCAGAAAAATCCTCTAAAAATGCTTATAAAAAGAAAGATATAGTTACTCCTTCTGGAAATACTATAACATTACAAGGATATGAACCTCAAGCTTATAAATTACTTTTAGAAACTTATAAAGAAGATGAAATTATTAATTCTAGAATAGATGTTCCAGAAATTTGGTGGGTTGATGAAAAAGATAAAAGACATAGATATTATGTTGATTTTTATATTCCTAAAAATAACCTTATGATAGAGGTTAAAAGTAAAAGAACATATTCTGTAGAACAAGTTAAAATAGAAAAATCTTTACAAGCATCTAATGATGCTGGATATAATATAGAATTATGGATAATGAATGAAAAAGGAAATATCCTTGAAAAGATAGTTAAACACTTATCTAAAGTTAATTAAAAGATGGAAATTCCAAAGAGATATAAACCAAATAAATTTACACATGATAGAGTATTTTCAAATAAATTATTTTTAATTAATGTAAGCGGAGAAGCAACCTTAGAGCAAATATATAATTTATTTCGTAAATACGGTAAAATAAATAGTATTAGAGCTTGGAATGGATGGGAATATAGATGTGGAAAAGTTGTTTTTGAGAATAATGTCGATGTTAAATTAGTTCAATGTGAACTATCAGGATTACCATTCTTAAATGAGATATTATTAGTTGCTGAATGTAAGAAGAAGAAACAAATACATAGAGAGTATGAAATAGATACAAGAGAGGGTTATAGTAATGAGATTTGTGTATATGGATATAGGCATTATAAAAGATGTTGTGATGAAGAAAGATTGTATAGATTTATCTATAATCCAGTAAACTTTGCAGAAATACAACTTATGAATGGACCAACAGAAGAGGATGAGAAAGAATGGGAGTTTAGACATTATAGAAATATAATTGAACCTCATATAGATTTAAGAATGAGAAATGCATGGGATATTATATTTAGATATCGTGGTGTAAATAAAGAAGAGTATTATAAATCAATACCATCTCAAGAAGGGAAATGGTTTCCAAGATGTGAAAGTGATGATGAATTTTAATTACGTTGTCTACGTTCTCTTTGTCGTTGGTGTATTTCTTTTCTTCGTGTTTGTAATTCAAGTTCAATTGGTGAGAATTTAACTTGACTTTGTAGTAATTGGTTTCTAATATTAAAAGCATCTTCTTTTGTTAAATTAAGTTTTTCAATATAATTATAGATATGCATTTTCATTTTTATAACAAGAGGATCTGTTGGAGATAAATTACTTTTCATTTCTTTATAGGTAGAAATATGTTTTATTAGTTCTTCTATTGTTTCTTTTTTCTCTTCTTCTACTTGAGATGTATTAGTACATTCATTATAAATAACTTTTAGATCTTCTATCATTACATTTAATTTTTTACTTGTTGATAAACTCATTTTATTATACTTATAGTATAATAAAATAATTATTTTTCTTATTTATAATAACCCTTAAATATTATCTAATACAACCCCTCTAATTTCTTGTTCAACAACTCCTACTAAGCCTGTAAAAATAGTATACATTCTTCTGCTTACATTTAATTCTGAATTTTGAATAGTTTGTAATGCATTTTGAAGTTCAAAGAGAACTGTTGCATCATTTCTTAAGGTATCATGAGGGGAAGTCATAATATCTTGAAGCATAGTTATTGTAGATACTCTTTCATCCGAATTCAAATATTCTCCTAGTCTGCTAGATGTTCCTCTTCTACCATTAAAGAAAGATAATGTTTCTCTATTATCAAGCCAATTTGTAGTTCTTGATATTAAGGCTCTTTCTCTTTCTAATTGTTGTTGAATTTCTCTTCTTTCTTCTTCTTCTTTATCTCTTTTAAATTTATCGTGAATTTTTTTTAATTTACTTTTTTGAATTTTATTTAACTTAACTTGCGCTCTACAACAAGGACATTCTGCTTTTCCTGAATTAATAACACAATCGTGATGTACCCAATGTCCGCATTCTAACAAAGGATATTTTTCATCTTTTAATGAGTCTAAACAAACAGGACATTCTTCAGGTTTTTCAAAGTGATATTGCTTACAATGTTTTCGACACATATTACGTTGATTAGCAACACATTTACAGCTTGGTATAACACATTTTTCTTTCTTTTTAATATCAATATCGTCATCATCATCGTCTAAGATAATGATTTTAACTCTATCTTTTTTTACATCTTCTTTCTCTTCTTCAAAGACGATTTTTACAGGGTTTCTATACATTATCCTCACCTAATATGAGGGTAATGTAAAATAAAAAATAAAAATCAGTTTAACCGAATGAGAGGTTAAGGCGGAGCTACCTCTCTAGAAGGTCTAAGGCTATCACTGACACGAAGTGTTAAGGGACATATCTTCCTTCAGGCTCTCCTTGATAAATCATCTGTGGAGCGCTAGCTGATAAAAGAGGATTTGGTGTTATAGCATAGTAATTAATTGGGTCTGAATGAGATATACGTTCTTCATTCTCATTTGTTATAGAGTACTTTATAATACAAGCAACACCTACTAAACCTGCTATAGATGTTGCTGAAAGTACTTGATTAAATTCATGGAATGGATGAGCTTGTGAAAAGTACATAAATGAGATTAAGGAAGTATATCCACAAGTAAGAATACTTCCTAATTTTGCATATGTTGGAATCATTTTATTATTATAACCAACATTCTTTTATAACATTTTTAAGTTCTTTAAATTCGTCATCATCACATTCTACTGCTATAAACTTAACTCTATTTTTTTTATTTGATGAGATATAATGTGTGTTATCTCGATTAAATGTATTTTGTAAAAACGATTTCATTTCTTCAAGTAATCCAAGGTATTCTGTAGATTCTATTTCTACCTTTTCAAAAAGTTGTTTTAGCTTAAATAATTCGTCACTTTCTCCGTTTAGAACAAAAGAATCTGTTGGTGTATCTTCAGGAGTTATCTTAATTTTTAATTCATCTTCTGGTTTTATTTCTTTCTCCTTTTTAATGGGTGTAATAGGAGTTCCTAAATCTTCCTTTGAATGTGCAAAAGTACATCTTTCATTATAAGGGCATTTTTCTCCTGATGCTATAAATTTGCAAATTTGAGTTTTTACCTTTTCCTTTTTTGGTTCTTCTTTAGGAGTTTCTATTTTTACATTTTCTGCAACAACTGGCATTTCTGGCACTTCCATTGTTGAATGGTCATATCCGCAACTTTCCTTATTTTTACACTTATCTCCAAAGAAACATACGGGCTTTCTAATTTCACATTGAGAATGTGCAAAATTACACTTTTCTCCAAAAGGACATCTTCCTGTTGTAAGCATTGACTTGCACATTTGAGTTTTTAACTTGTTTCTTTGAACAAGGGTTTTGTCTGTAACCTTACTTTCAAAGATTGTAGAACGGTCATTGTTGAATTTGCTTTTGTTAAAGGACATCTCGAGTATAATTGTTAATTAGATTAAATGATAAATAAAAGATAAAATACAATAGAATAATATAATTAAATCAATTTACACGGTTTAGGCGAAGCTACCGTGTTTAATTAAGGCGAAGCTACTTTTTAAATCGAAGCTATTGTTATCGAGAATGAAGTTAATAAATGTCCTTCAAACAAACGATATAACCGAGTTAAAAAGAATGTGTAAAAAGAGTAATTTTAAAGAGTTAGTAAATGAGGTTACAACTATCTATTTAACCCCTATATGGTATATGAAAAAAGATAATATTTCATTTTCAAAAGAGATGTTTGATATACTTATTGAGAACGGTGCATATTTAGAACATACTAATGACTATGGACAGACCTTATTAATGTATTGTATAGAGAAAGAATATACCAGTATGGTTTATGAGTTATTAAAGGCTGATTGTAGTATAGATATAAGAGATAGAGCTGGAATGACAGCTTTGCATTATGCTGTTTATAACCTTAATACAGAGATTGTAAAATTACTTGTCGAGTGTGATTGTAATGTCGATATTGAAGATAATGAAGGATATACAGCAGAAGACTATTTACTTATAAAATTAAATCATCAACATGTGGTTGATGCAGTTAAAAAGAGGAAAGAATGTTTAAGTTTATTAAAACAAGATGAATAAAAGAAGTTAATATATCTACTTAAGTAGATATATTAATTACGAGGTGAGCGCTTTCACATTTATGCAGTTAAACATTTCTTATACCATTCTGTGATTTCAACTGGTAATTCTTCCACAGGTATCATTTCATCATCCTTATATCTTCCTAGTAATACACCATCATAACTAATTAATAAGTTGGTTTTAACATGTACAATACACTTTTCAATATCTTCTTCTCCTTGTTCATTAGTAGATGGAATATATGCAGATTTACCTACCCAAAAGTCTTTATCACTAAGAGGATGTATCTCTTGAAAATCAAAATCAACGGCTTCTTCCATATCTTTTTCCCACCACATTTTGTTAATACAACTTAACTTCTTAAGTCTATTTAAGTCGAATGTAAGATAAATATGTGTTATTAACTTATCTATATAAGAGAATATTACAATTAAAACTAAGGTTTGAAATAACATTATAATTGAGATGAATTGAGATAAAATAATATAAATTAATTTAATAAAATCAATTAAAAGGTAGCTTCGCCTTAACCTTTTACGTTAAGTACTTTGGATATACCTTTAAGACGTGGTCTGTTAAAGACTTGTGTAGATGACTTTCATTTACACCTCTAAAAACTAACATCTCAGCTCTTTCTAAAGGGATATTAAGAGATTTAGAAATTTCACGAATAGTTATACACCCTCTTTGTCTTACTAAATGTATAAGGTTAGAATAGGTATTATCTACTTTTACTTGTAGCATTTTAAAATACATTAAAGATATTCTGCAATAATATTTACTAAATCTGTATATAAAAAATTGGAAAGTGTCTCTTTTTTCATCTTTAAAACATACTCTTCAGAAGCCTTTTTAATATTTTCATAATGAGAATGTTGAAACATAAAAAGATCTTCTGCGTGTTCTTCGGTATCAGAATCGTCGTCGCCCATTTCCATACAATTAGTAAGATATTCCTCATATCTTTCATACTTTCTTTTATACTGTTCATATAGAGGATGAGAACTATAATTTTTACAAGGACCTTGATAGCAATGAGTACAAAATCCCATATATATGTAATGAAAACAACCTATATTAACTTCTTCTCTTAAAGTATAATCACTATTAAAAACAATATTACGAGCTTCATCATTCTCTTCTAAATACTTTTTGTTTTTTTCAAGTTCATTTTCAATTGTTTGTAATTTAATGTTCATTATATTATTATAATGAATATTAATAATTTTTAAACTTCAAAAACATTAGTAATATGGTTAATCATGTACTCTCTTTGTCCTTTTGTTTTTAATAAATAACCAGTTGGTGTCTTTACTAATTTAGTAGGATAAATATAATCACTATTTCCATTGTAATCAATACCTATAGGTAAGTTGAACGCAATACGTTCCTTTAATCTATTAAAGAAATGAGGAACAGTAAGATATTTGTGTTTATCTTCAAAGATCTTTTTATCATTTTTTAATTTTACTATTAATCTACATAAGTTTTGTATTGGTTTGTTTTTATCTCTTAAATATTCATTTATTATATTCAAAGGAACAGGCTTTGTATTATCCTTTGATAATACATTAATAGCATTTATAATATCAAATTCTGTAAGGTTATTTTCTTTAGGTTGAGTTTTTAAATCGTAGATATAATCGATATCAAATGTAATATACTCTTTATCAGTTAAACAATATCCTTCAACAAACTTTTTAGTTGCTCGAGAAACTTCGATAGTTTTAAGTTCATCCTTATACATAAAAGTAACAGTTTTTCCTTTGTTTTTATTAAATTCGTGTATCATTTCTGTATATGTTTCTTCAGCAGAAATTTCATTCATTTGTTCTTTATATTTATTACTTTGAAAGAATGTTACAATAAATGATTTTGATGATGGATAATATGTTAATTTAACCATATATGGAGCTGATGTATCCATATAGATAAAAGTATTTGTTGGTTGTGTTACACTATTATCTATCATAAGGCTTAATAGTGTATTTACATTGTTTGAAAGATCAATTTTAGTTAATCTTTCACTATCTAATTTAAATTTATCCTTCATAGTAAATTTTTTAAATGTATTAAATACAACATCATCGTCAATCATTAAACCAAAACATTTATTTGAAGATAAATACCCTTTAATTAGTTCAATCAATTCCTTGTCATTAATTGAGTAACGTGTCTTTTCGATTAAAGGAGGTGTTAATGGTTCAATAATAACAGGAAGGTCATATGTTTCTTTTGTAAAATAAGAAGATGGGATACTGTATTCATTTTCTTCTTTTTTACTAAGAGCAGGGTCCCTACTGATAGCAGGGTACACTGTCTTAACTTCAGGTAATAATACGTGTGATTTAACCGTGTAATCATCTAAAATAATAAAATGAGTATTTGTATGTTCACACATATATACAATTTTGTATCTTTTCTCTAATGTAGTTTCAGTTGATAACATAATGTCATAACCACATTTATAACAACTATCAAGAACCTTATAGTTGTTAAACGAGATTAATTCTTTATGTTTATCTTCATAGACATCAAAAGAAGGTGTATAATCTTCACGGTTACTAAAAGATACTTTGTCGTTACTTTCGTTAGAGGTTTCGTCTTTTTCTTCACATTCGTTAGTTTCTGTACTTTCATGCATATCGTGTTCAATCTTATCAATCTTTTCTTCATCTTTAGGTTCCTTACTTTCGGTCGGTTCCTCAATAATTTCTTTATTTACAAAGTTATCTGTATCGATTAATTCAAATTCTTCACCATCTTTATCACAGTTATCTTCATCTTTACCTCTAGGATATGGAAGTTCATAATCAAGAGATAAAGGACGAGCTTCCTTAATGTTTTTTAAAGACAATGTATAAGTTTCCTCTTTTGCTGTATAATCAACCCATGGAGTATCAAAAAGATATTTCACACCAAGTACCTTATCAACTTCAATACGTTCATCATCATTTAAAATGATAACTCCACCACATTTTTGCATACTTAAAATATCATCAATTAAAGTCATTCTTAATAGTAATTGATTATTTATTTAAATAAAAATAAAAAATCATTTAACCGATTAAGGCGGAGCTATCGGTTTTCTTTCTAAAGTTATTAATTTTTGACCTCTCACATTAAAACACAACCTGTTTTTGTTATTTTATCGAAAGGTTTGCTAAATATTTCTTTTTCTACAAGACTACCTGGTTCTAATCCTTTTTTCTCTTCCCGTTCTCTTAATGCATCAAACTTTGCCTTTACTCTTGATGAAATATCAGTATTATTACTAAGATCAAAGGTAGTAAGTTGGGAGTATAATTCATTAAATTGTCGGTTTATTTTATATATTTTATCTGCTTTTAATCTATATGAATTTAATTCTTCATAAAGAGGCATATATTTTTTCAATTCGAGAGGATAGATTGAATGACTATTCCACATATCTTCTATCTCAAGAGGACCTAATGTTCTTGCTTTTTCAACAGGGATATATTGTAATATATTTTCAACTATCATATCGTACATTTCTTTTAATGTAAATTCTTGCATTTCATCAACATCTGGGTCAAATTGATTTCTAAAACGTTCTTTATAAGCTGTTCTTGCAATTTCTTTAAATTCTACATTTTCACTACTTGTTATTTGTTGTGCAGGATTATGTAAATTCCAACTTGTAACTAATTGTTGTGTATTAATATAAGGTTGAGTTATATGTGTTTTTGATAATGCATATGCCCTAAATGCTTCATTTTTATTATTATTACTAATTTCTCCACTTAATCCTCTTTGATATTGAACAGCTAATTGACGTCTTCCTTCTCTAATTTCTCCTTCAGATGGACCTTTTATATTATCAACATTCTCTTTACAAATAGGACAAAAAGGAGTTCTTCCCATAGCTTTTGATGTATTATAAATACAAGAATGATGAACATAATGGCCGCATGGAGAAAGACGTTCAATAGGTATATTATTTTCATCTAATTCTTCTAAACAAATAGGACATTCTAGTGGTTCATCAGATGGCTTAACATCATCTAAGTCTAATTGATGGAGTAATTTGTTATAATTTTCTTCACCCATAGATGGAGGTGAATTTAATTTTGTTGGTATATACTGTAAGCAAGTTTTTTCAACTGGTTTAAACTCACACATATTAATTAAATCGTGTAACTCACACCCTTTTAAATATCCTTCTTCTTGAAGTTCAGATAAACGACGAGATAAAAAAAGATTAGACACAGGTACTTGTTTGCTTTTACAACGTGAATAAAATTTTCCAAGAACTAACTTTCTAAAGTGGTCTTGCTCTTCCATTTATTATTATTAATTTTTATTTTATTAAAAAATAAAAATTAAACTTAAATTATACTTATTTAATTTAAATATTGAATTTTATCTGTAAAAAGTGTCTTTGTTTTATCGTTATCTGTATGGTCTGTTACAACTGCATACTCTGAACCATTACGAGTGTAAGTACTTACAATTGTAACTGTTTTAGGCTTATTACGATATAATATGTGGCGTTGAGTGTCACCTGAAACGTTCAGGTTACCTACTTGTGTATTTTGTGATTGTGTTAAATTTTCAAGAGTATATCCTCTCTTAGACATAAATTTATCAATTTTTTCTTTTACATCGAAAGCATCTGTGAGTTTTGATGGGTCATTCAATTTACAATATTCGATGAATATGTTTGTAAATTGAATTACAATTGCCATCTGTTCTTTATTCTTTGAAAACATATCTTTGTTTCTAATGATATTTGCTGATATATCATTTCTTGCAGTTTCATAAGCTACTTTAAATAAAGGAAATACATCAACGTATTTACCTACTTCATCACGCGCTACTGTTCCTAAACTTAAGTATGCATTTGTAGAAACGTATCTATCCAAGTTTTTAATAGAGTGTAAATTTTTAGCAATATATTTAATATTTTTTAATCTTTCTTCATCATTTAAAGGATAAACACCGCGAGCTAAACACTTACCTTCATTGTAAAAATCCCAGTCGTATAATTTACCATCTCTATACATGTTTCTTAAACCGTGCATTTTACCATTTTTGTTTTGACAATCTTGCACTTTATCTCCATTATATTTATAAATTTCGTAAAGTCCATCCCATTCTCCATTCTTATAATTTGTTCTTATAAAAACTTTTCCATTATCGTGCCAAGAGATGTATTGTCCTTCTATTTTACCATTAACGAGTGTATATTTCTCTTTTACAAGTGTGTATTTATCACTTAAAGGGCTGTTATTAACATCGTGATATTTAATAACTTCTTCCTTAACATCTTGAGGTTTCTTTTCTTCTTCATTGAAATTTTTTATTTTTGTTAATAGGTTTGATACTTTTACTGCATTTTCTTCTGCCTTTGATAATATTTCTGATAATCTATCTTGTTCTTTCTTATTGAGAGAACCTACTTCCTTAATTTTTCTAAATTCTTCTTCAGTAGATAAAGAGAAGTTATAATCATCTTCAGGGAATAATAAGCTGTAATATTTAACATAATCCTTCATTTCTACACCGTTATATAAACAAGTTACTTTACCCCAATTAAATTGCATAATTAATTCTTGTTTTGGTATTAAAAAGTTATATTCTAATTTAGGTCTATGTGTTTGTACTTTATTAAAAGATACAAAAATAGCAAAATATTTTTGTATCTTTTAATAAAGTACAA
>Ga0214923_10004086_pt1 | contig 17914 bp, 15 predicted proteins | sample LL1510_MetaG_FD_177993 | JGI IMG/M metagenome (GOLD analysis project Ga0214923, IMG submission 177993) | Freshwater microbial communities from Lake Lanier, Atlanta, Georgia, United States - LL-1510 | ecosystem: Environmental > Aquatic > Freshwater > Lake | place: USA: Georgia | collected... | reverse complement strand
TCGATAAAGTAAAACCTGACGCAACTATGATTTATGTTCCAGCTCCCTATGCAGCGGCAGCTATTATTGAAGCATTAGATAGTAAAATTCCATTAATTGTTTGTATTACAGAGGGCATTCCAGTTTTAGATATGGTGAAGGTAAAAGAAAAATTAATTAAATCAAAAAGCAGATTAATAGGGCCGAACTGTCCAGGAATTATTACCCCTGATGAATGTAAGATTGGAATTATGCCTGGACACATTCATAAAAAAGGATCAGTAGGAATTGTATCAAGATCAGGAACATTAACCTATGAAGCTGTAGCTCAAACCACAGCATTGGGATTGGGACAGTCTACTTGTATTGGAATTGGCGGAGATCCAATCAATGGAACCAATTTTATCGATTGTTTAGATTTATTTTTAAAAGATGAAGAAACTAAATCAATCATCATGATAGGAGAAATAGGTGGCAGCGCTGAAGAAGAAGGAGCTGAATTTATTAAATCTTCAAAAATTAAAAAACCAATTGTTGGATTTATCGCAGGAGTAACAGCACCCCCAGGAAGAAGGATGGGGCATGCGGGGGCAATTATTTCTGGTGGCAAAGGTCTTGCTAAAGACAAGATAGAAACAATGAAATCTTGCGGTATAACAGTTGCAAATTCACCAGCTGATATTGGCAAAACTTTATTTGACAAACTTAAGACTTAATATTTTATTACGATTATAAAATTATATGTCGTCACAAGAAAATAATATTATTTTTCAAAAAACATCTTTTTTATCAGGAACGAACTCCTCTTATATTGAAAAGCTTTATGCTAAATATGTGGAGAATTCTTCCAGTATCCCAGATAGCTGGAGACAATTTTTTGATGGTTTGGGTGATCAAAAAAATAATATTATAGAAAATCAAGGACCTAGTTGGGCGCCATCAAATATTAAACATATCTCTAATGGAGACTTAGATATTTATGAAAAATATCTTCCTAAAAATTTAAATGGAAATTCCATAAAAGAAAAAATAATAGAAAAAAATAAGACCTTATCAAATGATGAAAGACTAGATGTAGAAAGATCTACTATTGATTCTATACGAGCCATCATGATGATTAGGGCATATAGAATTAGAGGACATTTAATTGCTGATTTAGATCCATTACAATTACAGGAAAAGAATTATCATCCTGAACTAAATCCAGAAACTTACGGTTTTAAAAAAGAGGATAGAAATAGAAAAATATTTTTAGATAAAGTTCTTGGCCTTGAATATGCAACTGTAAATGAAATTTTAGAAATCTTATTAAAAACCTATTGCGCTAAGATTGGTATAGAATTTATGCATATGTCAGATCCAGAAGAAAAGAAATGGATCCAAGAAAGAATTGAAGGCAAAGGTAAAGAAGCAAATTTTACTTTTGAAGGTAAAAAAGCAATTTTAAGAAAATTAGTTGAGGCAGAAGGATTTGAAAATTATTGTCACACTAAATTTGTAGGAACAAAAAGATTTGGCTTAGACGGTTGTGAGTCTTTAATTCCAGCACTAGAACAAATAATCAAAGTTGGAGGAAATTTAGGGGTAAAAGAGGTTAAGATTGGAATGCCTCATAGGGGCAGATTAAATATTCTTGCAAATGTCATTCAAAAACCTTTTAAAAAAATATTCAAAGAATTTTCTGGAGACCCAGGTCCTGAAGCAGCGGGTGTTTCTGGAGATGTTAAGTACCATTTAGGAGCATCAGCAGACAGAGATTTTAATGGTAACAATGTTCATGTGAGTTTAACTGCAAATCCCTCCCATTTAGAAGCTGTAAATCCTGTAGTATTAGGACAAACTAGAGCTAAACAATTTTTTCATAATGATCCAGAAAGAATAAAAGTAATCCCAATTCTTTTACATGGTGATGCCGCATTTGCAGGGCAAGGAATTGTTGCAGAATGTTTTGCTATGTCGGGTTTAAAAGGACACAATACAGGTGGAACAATTCATATTATTGTAAATAATCAGATTGGTTTTACAACTAGTCCTTCTTTTGCAAGATCTTCTCCTTATCCTTCAGAAGTCGCTAAAATGGTTCAGGCTCCAATATTTCATGTAAATGGAGATGATCCGGAATCTGTTGTTTATTGTGCGAGAATTGCAACAGAATATAGACAAAAATTTAAGCGAGATGTCGTTATAGATATTATTTGTTACCGAAGATTTGGTCATAATGAGGGAGACGAACCTTCATTTACTCAGCCCATTATGTATAAAAAGATTAGAAATCATGCTTCAACACTAACAATTTATGGAAATCAACTTGTTCAGGAAGGTGTTTTAAGAAATGAAGAGTTTCAAGAAGAGAAAGATAATTTTAAAAAATTTTTAGATTCAGAATTTGAAACATCAAAGAATTATATTCCAAATCAAGTAGATTGGTTTACAGGAAGTTGGTCTAAGTTTACAACCGAAATTGGCTCTGATCGTAGAGGAGTCACAGGTGTTGATTTAGATTTAATTCATGAGGCAGGAGAAAAAATTTGTAAACTTCCAGATAATTTAAATTTTCATTCAACAATCAAAAGACTTTTTGAAGCAAAGAAAAAAATGTTTGAAACCGGAAAGGGTTTTGATTGGGCAACTGCTGAAAGTTTAGCGTTTGCAACATTGTTACTAGAGGGGTATCCAGTAAGATTTGTAGGACAAGACTCATCACGAGGAACCTTTAGTCAAAGACATGCTAGTGTACTTGATCAAGAAACAGGTGAAAAATATTATCCTTTAAAAAATCTTAGTATAAAACAAGCCCAATTTGAAATTATTGATAGTTTTCTATCAGAATTTGGTGTTTTAGGATTTGAATATGGTTATTCATTATCATCTCCAGAAACCTTAGTTTTATGGGAGGCGCAGTTTGGAGATTTTGCAAATGGCGCTCAAATTATTATTGATCAGTTTATAACATCAGGTGAAAAAAAATGGACTAGAGCAAGCGGTTTAGTAATGCTTCTTCCACATGGATATGAGGGACAAGGTCCAGAGCATTCCTCAGCTAGAATTGAGAGATATTTACAATCTTGTGCACAGGAAAATTTACAAGTTGTTAATTGTACCACTCCAGCAAATTATTTTCATTTATTGAGAAGACAAATTCATAGAACTTTTAGAAAGCCACTTATAGTATTTTCTCCAAAATCATTGTTGAGACATAAGAAATGTGTTTCTGAAATTGAAGATTTTTTACCTGAGAATTCTTTCCATAGAATATTACCGGATCATGCAGATTTTCCAGAATATAATTTGATTAAATTAGTAAAAGATGAAGAAATTAAACGTGTCGTTCTTTGTTCTGGAAAAGTTTATTTTGATATTTCTGAAAAAAGAGAAACTATAAGAAACCCTAAAGTTCAATTATTAAGGATTGAACAATTATATCCATTTCCAGTTAAAAAATTAGCTAGTTTTTTAAAAAGATTTAAAAACGCTAATGAATTTATTTGGTGTCAGGAAGAACCTGAAAATATGGGGGCTTGGAGTTTTGTTGAAAAATATATCAATTGGACATTAGATTTAATCGACGCAAAATCTAAAAAAGTACAGTATGTTGGTAGAAAACCCTCAGCTTCAACGGCTACCGGTTATTTGAAAAAACATGTACAACAGCAGGACGAAATAATATCAAAAGTACTTTTATAGAATAATGGCAAAAGATTTAGTTGTACCAACTCTTGGAGAGTCAGTAACTGAAGCAACAGTTTCTAAGTGGCTAAAACAAGTTGGTGACTCAGTGAAAGCAGATGAGCCAGTTGTTGAATTAGAAACAGATAAGGTTAGCGTATCCGTACCATCTCCAGAAACAGGTGTTTTATCCGAAATTAAAATTCAAGCCGGCAAAACAGTTAACGTAGGAACAGTACTGGGTTCTATTGGATCAGGCGGCGCTGCAGTTGTAAAAAAAGAAACCGTTAAAACAACAGAACCCTTAAAACCAAAAATTGTGGAGGCTCCTATAAATAAAAAAGAAATATTATCTCCAGCTGTTAAAAGAATTGTTGAAGAAAAAAGAATTGATATTAGCACAATTAGTGGATCAGGCCGAGATGGAAGAATTTTAAAAGGAGATTTATTAGAATCTATGGGCTTACCTTCTACTACATCTTCCGCGAGATTGACCAAAGGTGATGAAGAGAGAGTTAAAATGACTCGTTTAAGATCAACTATCGCAAAAAGATTAAAAGAAGCCCAAAATAATGCAGCGATGCTGACAACATTTAATGAGATTGATATGTCGAGAATTATTGAAATGCGGGCTGAATATAAAGAAGGTTTTCAGAAAAGATATGGCGTGAAATTAGGGTTTATGTCATTTTTTGTAAGATCTTGTGTAGAAGCTTTAAAAGCTTTTCCAATTATAAATGCAGAAATTCAGCAAGATGAAATTGTTTATAAAAATTACTATAATATCGGAGTTGCTGTTGGTACAGAAAAGGGTCTGGTAGTACCAGTAGTTAGAGACGCAGATGAACTTTCATTTGCTGATATTGAAAAACAAATTATTGCTCTAGGTGAAAAAGCAAAGACAGGGCAATTATCTATAGAAGAACTTCAGGGTGGAACTTTTACAATTACAAATGGTGGGATTTACGGATCGATGTTATCAACTCCAATATTAAATCCTCCGCAATCAGGAGTTTTGGGTATGCATAATATAGTGCAGCGAGCTGTTGTCGTTGATGGAAAAGTTGAGGTAAGACCTATTATGTATTTAGCCTTATCCTATGATCATAGAATTATTGACGGAAAAGATGCAGTATCATTCTTAGTTAGAGTAAAAGAATATTTAGAAGATCCAAGAAGACTTTTTTTGAATTTATAATTAATGGAAGAATTTGATTTTTTAGTTATAGGGGGTGGACCAGGCGGTTATGTTGGAGCAATTAGAGCTGCACAACTAGGATTAAAAACTGCATGTATTGAGTCTAGAGGAACGCTGGGTGGCACTTGTCTCAATGTTGGATGCATACCATCTAAAGCTTTATTACATTCCTCTCATCTTTATAAAAAAGCAAAAACTGAATTTAAAAATATTGGAATTAATATTAATGAACCATCATTAGACCTTTCGAAAATGATGGGCCATAAAGCAAAAGGCGTAGAGGGACTCACAAAGGGAATAGAATTTTTATTTAAAAAAAACAAGGTTACTTACATCAAAGGTTTTGGAGCCTTTAAAGATAAGAATACAATATCAGTCACTGATGATGCTAATAATAAAAAAGATTATAAATTTAAAAATGCAATTATAGCAACTGGTTCTGTACCGGTTTCTCTTCCCAATATAGAAATTGACGAAAAAATAATTGTATCTTCAACAGGAGCATTAAATTTAAACTCTGTACCTAAAAAACTAGTAGTTATCGGGGCTGGTTATATTGGATTGGAAATGGGATCCGTGTGGCTAAGATTAGGTTCAGAAGTACAAGTTGTAGAATATTTAGATTATATAACGCCAGGGATGGATAGAGAGGTATCAGATGCTTTCTTAAAAATATTACAAAAGCAGGGTATGCAATTTAATTTATCAACAAAAGTTATTGGTGTTACAAAAAATAAAAAAGGAGCGACTGTTTCAGTTGAAAAAAATGGAACTAAAAGTGATATTGATTGCGATGTTGTTCTAATGTCAGTTGGAAGAAAGCCAAATACTACAGGATTAAATCTTGATAAAATTGGAGTAAAATTAGACTCAAAAGGAAGAGTTGAAACAAATCATCAATATAAAACCAATTTAGATAATATTTATGCAATTGGAGATGTAATTGCAGGTCCAATGCTGGCACATAAAGCTGAAGAAGAGGGAATTGCCGTCGCTGAGTTTCTTAGCGGAAAATATGGACACGTAAATTATGATGTAATTCCAGGAGTTATTTATACAGCTCCAGAAGTAGCTTCGGTTGGTAAAACAGAAGAGCAATTAAAAGAGCAAAAAATATCTTATAAGGTTGGTAAATTTCCTTTTGCTGCAAATGCTAGAGCGAAAGTTAATGATGAAGGAGATGGATTTGTTAAAATTTTATCTGATGAAAAAACAGATAGGGTTTTAGGAGTGCATATGATTGGACCCGATGTTGGTAACATGATCGGGGAAATGTGCTTGGCTATGGAGTTTGGCGCAAGTTCAGAGGATATTGCAAGAACATGCCACGCTCATCCTACTTTGGCTGAAGCAATTAAAGAGGCTGCTTTAGCAGTTGATAAAAGAGCAATACACTTTTAAATTAAATTTTCATTCCTGATTTTTTCCAATCAGCGGTAAAAATATCAACGCCTTTATCAGTAAGATGATGTTTATAAAGTTCTTTAAAAATTTTAACTGGAACTGTCGCCACATCTGATCCAATACTTGCGACTGCGTTGAAATGATCAACGGATCTAATAGATGCTGATAAAATTTTTGTTTTTATATTTTTATAATTATTAAAAATTTTTTTAATATCTTCTATAAGTTGTATACCATTCTCTCCGATATCATCTAATCTTCCAATGAATGGTGAAATATAGGTAGCGCCAGCCTTTGCAGCTAGTAACGCCTGTGAGGCCGAAAAACATAAAGTAACATTTACTTTAATTTTTTTTGCAGAAAGTATATTGCATGCTTGCAAACCATTCCAAGTTAATGGAACTTTTATTATAATATTTTTTGCAATTTTTCTTAATACATCTGCTTCTTTAAGCATTGAAGGAACATCGGGCGCTGTTACCTCAGCACTTACAGGCCCTTTTATTTCATGACAAATTTCTTTTAACAAAATTTTAAAATCTGTACCTGCGCTTGCTAGCAACGAAGGATTCGTTGTAACACCATCTATTAAATTAGCTTTGTTTAATCCTCTAATTTCTTTAATATCCGACGAGTCTAGAAAAATTTCCATGGATTTAGATTATAAAATTTATAGTAAGAAATAAACAAATAATAGAATTTTTTGATGACTTTAGATGTATTGTTACCGTTAAAATTTGATTATCCTTTCACATATAATGTACCAAAAGATATTAATGTAAAGGTGGGAGATTTTGTTTTAGTTCCCTTTCAAAACAAAGATATTATTGGGGTTGTTTGGGGAAAAGGTAGTCCAATTAAGAGCTCAATTAAGATTAAAGATATTAAAAAAAAATTTGATTTTGTATCTTTATCCAAAGAAACTTTAATTTTTTTAGACAGATTTTCTCGATATAATTTAGTTGATTTAGGAATAGCGTTAAAATTATTTATTTTTAAAAAAGCTTTTAAAGAGTTATCAAATAAAAAAAAAGATACATCAACTTACGAGTACTCATTAAAAAAAAATATTAAATTTGATGAGAGTCAGAAGAAAGCTATTAAAATACTGGATAATCAACTTTCCTTTGATAAATTTTCAACAGTATTATTACACGGAATTACAGGCTCAGGTAAAACTTTAATATATTTTCAAAAAATAAAAGATTTCCTGGAAAAAGGTTATCAGGTTTTAGTATTGCTTCCGGAGATAGCATTAACAAATCAAATTAAAGAAAGGTTTAAGGAGTATTTCGGAAATTATCCTGCGTTGTGGCATTCAGATATTTCTGAAAAGAATAAAAGATTGATTTGGAATGGAATTGCTAATCATAAAATTAATTTAGTTTTAGGTGCCAGATCATCTTTATTTCTTCCTTTTAAAAAATTAGGATTAATTATCATAGATGAAGAGCATGACCAGTCTTACAAACAAGAAGATCAAGTTATTTATAATGCTAGAGACATGGCTGTTTTAATGGCATCAATAAAAAAAATATCAGTGATTTTAGTTTCAGCCACTCCTTCTCTTGAAACCTACTACAATACAATTAACAAAAAATTTACTTATATTAGTCTAGACAAAAGATATGGTGACGCTCAGCTGCCAGAAGTTAAATTTGTAGATTTAAAAAAAAATCCCCCTGCTAAATCTAAATTTATTTCACCCTCTATTATTACAGAACTTAAAAATATTATAGAAAAAGGTAATCAAATTTTATTTTTTTTAAATAGACGTGGATATTCAACATTTGTTATTTGTACAAAGTGTGGATATCGTTTTAACTGCCCCAATTGTTCAGTTTCTTTAATTTATCATAAAGAAACTAATAAATTAATTTGTCACTATTGTAATCACGAAGCTTCTTTAGAAAGAAAATGTAAGGAAGGAGATAATTGTAAATTTTCTTTTTATGGACTAGGTGTTGAAAAAATATTTGAGGAGGTTAGAGAAATTTTTCCTAATAAACGAATAGAATTATTCTCTAGTGATTTTATTCATAACGACGATGCCACAAAAAATATTTTCGAAAGTATTCAGGATGGTAGAATTGATATTATTGTAGGAACTCAGTTAATTTCTAAAGGTTTCCATTTTCCAAAATTAAATTGCATCGTAATTGTTAATTCTGATATGAGTTTTTTAGGAAATGATATTCGCAGCTCCGAAAAAACATTTCAATTAATGAATCAGCTTAGTGGTAGAGCTGGAAGGGAGGTGAAGAATTCAACAGTATATCTTCAAACTTTTGAACCAGAAAACCAAACTTTAAAATCAATCTGCGATAAGAATATTTTGGCTTTTTACGAAAATGAAATTAAATTTCGTGAAAGATCTAATCTTCCACCATTTACAAAGCTTATTGCTTTTATTATTTCAGGAAAAAATAGATTTGATGTTGATGAGTGTGCAAGAAATTTAAAAAATAAAATTCCAAACATGAAAGATGTTTTGTTGTTAGGTCCTGTAAGCGCCTCTATTTCGCTTATAAAGGGAAAATATCGATCTAGACTATTATTAAAATACCCCCAAGAAGCATTCCCACAAAAATTTTTAAAAGATTGGCTTAAAACTATTAAAATTAAAAAAAATATTTCACTAACTGTAGATGTTGATCCAATAAACTTTAAATAAAGTTAAAAAAGTGCAAAATATCACACTTGATTAGTGTAATTTCGCATGTTACGTGACGTTTTTTCTTTTAAAGTTAATAGTAAAGAAATCTATGAAAACTTTTAGTGAAACTCAAAGGTACGCTAAGGCAGTATATAAACTTGCTCATGAAGCTAAAAGTTTAGATGTTCTTGAAAAAGATTTTTTAAAGTTAAAAGAAGTATTAAATCAAAGTTCAGATTTAAAAAATTTTATTAAGAACCCGACACATAAATATTCAGTTATTAATAATGTAATTGATGCTTTGAGCAAGCATTTTACTTTTTCAGATTTATTCTCAAGATTTTTAAAAGTCCTTAATAAAAATAGAAGATTTTTTTATTTAGAAAAAATAGTAAACAATTTTTTTGATTTACTGTTAAATGAAAGAGGTGAAGTTTTAGCTACGCTCAAATTATCTCATCCAATCTCAGATAGTGAAAAAGTTGATATAGCAAAAAAATTAGATGATATTTTAAAAAAAAAAATCAATATTTCTTTCTCAGTGGATTCATCTTTATTGGTTGGTTCAATTTTGCAAATAGGCAGTAAAATGATTGATACTTCTGCGAAAACAAGATTAAATAATTTATTTAATAAATAAAAATGAAAATCAATCCTTCTGAAATTACTAATATTTTAAAAGATCAAATAAAAAATTTTGGAACTGAAGTTGAGGTTTCAGAAGTTGGTCAAGTTTTAACAGTAGGTGATGGAATAGCCAGAGTTTATGGATTAGATAACGTACAAGCTGGGGAGATGGTTCAGTTTTCCGAAGGCACAAAGGGAATGGCTTTAAACCTTGAAACTGAAAATGTCGGTGTGGTTATTTTTGGAGATGACTCAAAAATTAAAGAAGGCGATATAGTTAAGAGAACGGGTTCGATCGTTGACGTAGCGGTTGGAAAATCTTTATTAGGCAGAGTAGTTGATGGATTGGGAAATCCAATAGATGGAAAAGGCCCTATTGATAAAAATGCAGAGCGAAAAAGAGTCGAGATCAAAGCGCCAGGAATTATTCCAAGAAAATCAGTAAATGAGCCGATGCAAACAGGACTAAAAGCTATTGATAGTTTAATTCCTGTTGGAAGAGGACAGCGGGAATTAATTATTGGGGACAGACAAACTGGAAAAACGGCAATTGCAATCGATACTATTATTAATCAAAAAGAAATTAATAAATCTAATGATGAAAGTAAAAAACTTTACTGTATTTATGTTGCTATTGGGCAAAAAAGATCAAGTGTTGCTCAAATCGTAAAAACATTGGAGGAGGCTGGAGCAATGGAATATACAATCGTTGTTGCAGCAACAGCATCGGATCCAGCACCACTACAATTTTTAGCTCCATATACAGGATGCACAATGGGGGAATATTTCAGAGATAACGGAATGCACGCTCTTATCGTGTATGATGATTTATCGAAACAAGCAGTTGCTTATAGACAGATGTCATTACTTTTGCGTAGACCTCCAGGACGAGAGGCTTTTCCAGGGGATGTTTTTTATCTTCATAGTAGATTGCTTGAAAGAGCTGCAAAATTGAATGACAAATATGGTGGAGGATCTCTTACAGCATTACCAATTATTGAAACGCAAGCAAGCGATGTATCTGCTTATATTCCAACAAACGTTATTTCTATTACTGATGGACAAATATTTTTAGAAACGGAACTTTTTTATAAGGGCGTAAGGCCTGCAGTAAATGTCGGTATATCAGTTTCTAGGGTTGGATCTGCAGCGCAAATTAAAGCAATGAAACAAGTTTCTGGTTCAATTAAACTTGAGCTTGCCCAATATCGTGAAATGGCCGCGTTTGCTCAGTTCGGATCAGATTTAGATCTTGCCACTCAAAAATTATTAAATCGTGGATCAAAATTAACTGAATTATTAAAACAAGATCAGTACTCACCTTTAAAGGTAGAAGAACAGGTCGTCTCAATTTTTTCAGGGGTGAAAGGATTTTTAGACGATGTTGAGCTTAATCAAATTAAATCTTTTGAGAAAAAACTTTTATCAAAAATAAAATCAGAAGCACCAGATATATTAAATAATATTAAATCTTCAGGAAAAATTGATGAATCTAATGAAGAAAAGTTGAAAGTATTTATTACTGAATTTAAGAAAGGTTTTCAAAAATAATGGCTAGCTTAAAGTTTTTAAGAAATAGAATTAGTAGCGTTAAATCTACCCAAAAAATAACAAAGGCAATGAAAATGGTTGCTGCTGCTAAGCTTAGAAAAGCGCAACAAAATGCAGAGAATGCAAGGCCTTATTCGGAGAAGTTAAATTCTATAATATCAAATTTAAAAAATTCGGTAACCGATATGGACTCAGCACCAAAATTATTAGTAGGCAATCAAAAGAATGAAACTCATCTTTGTGTAGTTTTAAGTTCTGATCGAGGATTATGTGGTGGTTTTAATACAAATATTTGCAGAAAAGCAAAAGTATTTTTTGAAAAAATATTAAATGAAAGAAAAACTTTAAAAGTTATAGTTGTTGGAAGCAAAGCCAATGATCAATTGAAGAGAAAGTATAATCAATACATTATTGATAAAATATCTTTAAAGGATGAAAAAGTTATCTCTTTTGGAAAAGCACAAGAAATTACCGATAAAATATTAAATCTATTTGCTAGAAATGAATTTGATATTTGTACTTTGTTTTATAATCAATTTAAAAGTGTTATTTCTCAGATACCTCAAGCACAACAATTAATTCCAGTTTCAATTGAACAAAAATCAAATCAACAATCTTTAGCAAGCAATAGTGAATATGAGTATGAGCCAGATGAAAATGAAATTTTAGAGAACCTTTTACCAAAAAATATTGCAACGCAGATTTATGCAGCTTTTTTAGAAAATCAAGCCAGTGAGCAAGGCTCGAGAATGACTGCCATGGATAATGCAACTAGAAACGCAGGGGATTTAATTGCTAAACTTACAATTAATTATAACAGAACAAGACAAGCAGTGATTACTAAAGAGTTAATAGAAATTATTTCTGGAGCTGAATCTTTATAGGAGAATTATGGAAAATAAATTTGGAAAAATAGTTCAGGTTATTGGAGCGGTTGTCGACGTAAAATTTGATAAGGATTTACCAGAAATTTTAACAGCACTTGAGTGCGATAATAACGGATTAAGAGTAGTTTTAGAGGTTGCTCAACATCTTGGAGAAAATACAGTTAGAACTATTGCAATGGATACAACAGAAGGATTAAAAAGAGGTGATAAGGTTACAAACACTGGAAAACCAATTACTGTTCCTGTTGGTCCAGAAACATTAGGAAGAATTATTAATGTTATTGGTGAACCAATTGATCAAAAAGGTCCATTAAAAACAAAAGAAAGTTGGCCAATTCATAGGTCAGCACCAGCCTATGTTGAGCAATCAACAGAAACAGAAGTTCTGGTCACAGGAATTAAAGTAGTTGATTTACTTGCACCGTATTCTCGAGGAGGAAAAATTGGGTTGTTTGGTGGAGCTGGAGTTGGAAAAACAGTTTTGATTATGGAATTAATTAACAACGTTGCAAAAGCTCACGGTGGATATTCAGTATTTGCAGGAGTCGGAGAAAGAACAAGAGAAGGAAATGATCTGTATCACGAAATGATAGAGTCAGGCGTTATTAAAACTGATGGTCCAGGATCTAAGGCTGCATTAGTTTATGGACAAATGAACGAACCTCCTGGAGCAAGAGCTCGAGTTGCATTATCAGGATTAACACTTGCTGAATATTTTAGGGATAAAGAAGGTCAAGACGTTCTTTTCTTTGTTGATAATATTTTCAGATTCACACAGGCTGGATCAGAAGTTTCTGCTTTACTTGGTCGAATTCCTTCTGCTGTGGGATATCAGCCAACATTAGCAACGGACATGGGTAACCTACAAGAAAGAATTACTACAACAAGCAAAGGATCTATTACCTCCGTGCAGGCGATTTACGTTCCTGCGGATGACTTAACGGACCCTGCTCCAGCAACTTCGTTCTCACACTTAGATGCGACAACAGTTTTATCAAGACAAATTGCTGAGCTTGGAATTTATCCAGCAGTGGATCCTCTAGACTCAACATCAAGAATTCTCGATCCTAGAATTGTTGGTGAGGAACATTATCGAGTTGCAAGGGAGGTTCAAAAAATTTTACAAAACTATAAATCTTTACAAGATATTATAGCAATTTTGGGTATGGACGAGTTATCTGAAGAGGATAAATTAGTAGTATCAAGAGCAAGAAAGATCCAAAGATTTTTATCGCAACCCTTCTTTGTTGCAGAGGTCTTCACAGGTTCTCCAGGAAAATTAGTTGATCTTCAATCAACAATTAAAGGTTTTGATGCAATTTGCAAAGGCCAGTATGATCATTTGCCAGAGTCCGCATTTTATATGGTTGGAACAATTGAAGAGGCAGTAGCAAAAGCAGAAAAAATGGCAAAAGATGCTGCGGCTTAATTTAAATGGCAGATAATATTCATTTAGAAATCGTAACCCCAAAGCATGTCGCCTATTCAAAATCAGTTGATAGCGTTGTTGTTTCAGGAATAGAAGGAGATATGGAAATATTTAAAGATCATATTTCTTTAATAACTTTTCTTAAACCTGGAAAAATTATTGCAAAGAGCGGAAATGACTCAGATACTTTTTTTTCAACTGGGGGCACTGTAGAATTTTCTAATAATAAGCTAAGTATTTTATTAGATAATTTTTTTGATAGCACAGCATTTCAAAGTGAAGAGCTGCAAAAGTTAAAACAAAATGCAGAAAAAAAATTAAATAATAAAGAAATTTCTGATGAGGAAGTCTACTTAAATAATCAAATCATTGAACAGATTAACAATCTAAAGTCTTAAAGATAAGTTTTAAACTCTTCTATAACCTGTTCGTAAAGTTTTTTTTTAAAAGGAACTATTAATTTAGGAAGCTCTAAAGGATCAGTCCAACGCCAATCATAAAATTCTGCTTTTTTTTGCTTAATATTGATTTCACTTTGTTTTCCTGTAAATTTTATAAGAAACCAAGTTTGTTTCTGTCCTTTATATTTCCCATCCCATATTTTTCCAAGGAGTTCATTAGGCAAATCATAAATAAATTCTTTTTCTGATTTTTTAATAATTTCTATTGATGTAATTCCCGTTTCTTCTTTAAGTTCTCTTTTAGCTGCGCTTTCTATATCTTCTTTATCGTCAACACCACCTTGGGGCATTTGCCAGGCTTTTGTGTTATCAATTCTTTTTCCAATAAAAACCTTAGCTTCTTGATTAAGTAACATTATCCCCACACCTTTTCTGTATGGAAGATTTTCTAAACCTTTCATGAAACTTTTAAGAGCTTAAGAGCATAAATTAATTGATTATCGTTGATGGGATCGTTAATTTTAAAATTATCTTTTTGTTGCTCAACTTTAATATCTGGAAGGACGCCAATTTCCTCAATTGTTTCGCCACTTGGAAGATAGTATTTAGCTGTAGTTAATCTCAATCCACCCCCATTAGATAAAGGCATAATCGATTGCACAGAACCTTTGCCAAAAGATTTTTCACCAATAACAATTGCACGCTTGTGATCTTTTAAAGCACCCGCAACTATCTCTGATGCAGAAGCTGAACCTTGGTTAATTAAAACAATAAGAGGCTTTCCGTTAGTTTCATCGCCTTTTTTAGAATTATATATTTTTATGTCTCGAGGATCTCTTCCTTTTGTAGAAACAATTTCTCCACTATCTAAAAATGCATCAGATATTTTAATTGCCTGCGATAGAAGGCCGCCAGGGTTATTTCTTAAATCCAAAATGTATCCAGTAATATTTGTATTATTTCGTTTTATTTCTTTAATTTTATCTATTAATTCATCACCACTTTTTTCATTAAAAGATCTTAGCCTTAAATAACCAATATTTTCTTTTACTTCTGAAATAACTGATTTAGTTTTAATTATTTCTCTAACTATCTTTACAGTTATTGGTTCACTAACATTTATTCTTCTAATAGTTAATGTGATGGAAGTTCCGCTTTTACCACGCATAGTATTTACTGCCTCGTCCAAAGTAAGGCCTTTGACTTGTTTATCGTCTAACTTAATAATGTAATCTCCTGATTTTATTCCTGCTTTGTCAGCCGGTGTATCATCAATTGGAGTTATTACTTTAACAAGCCCACCTTCCATTGTAACTTCAATTCCAAGACCACCAAATTCACCTTTGGTTTCTGTATTCATATTCTTAAAAGTTTTAGGACTCATGTATGAAGAGTAAGGATCCAGAGACTGCAGCATCCCATTTATTGCTCCATCGATTACTTCACCTTCATTAATTTGTTTAAAATATTCATTATTGATTGTTTCAAGAATATCTCCAAATAAATCTAATTTTTCATAAAGGGCATCTTTTTTTTGAGAAAAGGCGTTTTGTGAAAATATATTTAAAAATAAAAATGTAAGTAGTATGGAAATTTTTTTCATTATTATTGTCTATGATAAGGATGATTTACCATAATTGTAGCACATCTGTAAATTTGTTCAGTTAGGATTACTCTGGCTAAAGAGTGTGTAAAAGTCAGTTTACTAAGGCATATTTCCTCAAAGTTTTCTTTATTTAAATTTTTTTTAAAACCTTCGGGCTCTCCAATAATAAATAGTGTTTCCTTAATGGAAGAACTGATTAATTTACCAAGTTTTTTACAAAAGTTTTCAGTATTCAAATTTTGACCATTTTCACTAAGAAATATAATTTTTTTTTGTTTTTTATCTTTAATTATATTTTCAAGTTCTTTTTTAGATATATGTTCAATTCCAAAACTACTAATTCCGCTATTTTTTAAAGTTTTAAGTCTGCTCTCATACCTTTTGCATAACTCATTTTCCTCATCCTTGTTTAATCTTCCTAAACAAAGAATTTTTATTTTCATTAAACAAAAATTTTTTGATTTGGAATAATATCTTCCCACATTTTTTCTAATTCATAATTTTTTCGTTGCTCTTGGTGAAAAATATGAATTATGACATCTATTGCATCAATTAGTTTCCAGTTATCACTATCTTTTCCTTCTATTTTACAACCTTTAATTCCCATTTTTTTAAGTTCTTCAATTGTATTTTCAGAAACAGACTGAATGTGTCTAGAAGATGTTCCGCTTGCAACAATCATATAGTCAGCAATAGAACTCTTATTTTCAAGATTAATAGTTACGATGTTTTTTGCTTTATTGTCGTCAAGAATTTTAATTATTTCTTTGAGAAGGACTTCTTTTTTTTTAACTTGCATTAATTGTTTTTTTTATTTTTGATGATGAAACATTCATACCTTTTGTACTTAAAAAATACCACTTATGTTGTTTATCTTTTGAAATTAGGTTTAAAGATTTATATTTTTCGAGCTTTTTTGCAGCTATAGAATTTAATGATTTTATTGAGAATTCAGGCCTATTAATGATGATGATAGATAGCTTGTTTAAAATTTCATTATATTTTTTCCATTGATTAAATTTAATAAAACTATCAGCTCCCATAATAAAATAATATTTATGATTAAGGGATTTATTGATTATGTAGTCTATATTATCAAATAAAAAATTAGATCCTGTTTTTTCTTCAGTATATTGAATTTTAATTACATTCTTATTTTTTTTTATAAAATCATTGCATAATTTTATTCTGTTTAAAATATCGTTTGATGAATTGTTTTTTTTTAAAGGATTTTTTTTGGTAATAAGCCATATAACTTTATTTAAGTGAAATCTTTTAATTGCCTCTAGGGAAATATTTAAATGTCCAATATGGGGGGGATCAAAAGTTCCGCCAAGAATACCAATTTTCATTATAATTTTACAAAAAGGTTAAGGTCTAATTTGTCCATTACCTTTTACTAGATATTTATAAGTTACTAGTTGCTCAAGTCCAACTGGTCCGCGAGGATGTAATTTGTTGGTGGATATTCCTACTTCTGCGCCAAAGCCAAATTCATTCCCATCTGCAAATTGAGTAGAAGCATTATGCAAAACTATTGCACTATTTACACTAGATAAAAATAATGAAGCATTTTTTTTATTATTTGTCACAATAGTATCTGTATGTTGAGTTCCGTATTTATTAATGTGAGCGATTGCTTCTTCAACTCCATTTACAATTTTTACTGAAATTAAAGAGTCAAGGTACTCTGTTTTCCAATCTTTTTCGGTTGCTAGATCAATATTAGAACCTATGTAATTTTTTTTAGTAATTTTATCGCCAATAATTCTACATCCACTAATACTCAATAATTGCAATATTGGATTTAAGTGAGTTTTTATACATGCCTTGTCAATTAATAAAGTTTCTGCAGCCCCGCATATACTAGTATTTCTCATTTTAGCATTAAGGGTAATTTTTTTGGCCATGTTTAAATCAGCATATTTATCAATGTAGACATGACACAAGCCTTCCAAATGACCTATCGTTGGAACATTTGAAGTTGTTTGAACTTTTTTTACTAAGTTTTTTCCTCCTCTTGGAATAATAACATCAATAAATTTATCCATACTTGAAAGCATGTAATCAACTAATTTTCTATTTGTATTATTAATTAATTGAACACAATTTTCATTAATTTTATTCTTCTTTAATGATTTTCTGAAACATTCAGAAATAACTTTATTTGTATGAATAGCTTCGCTACCACCTCTTAAAATCACTGCATTTCCAGATTTAAAACATAGAATTGCAATATCCGAAGTTACGTTAGGTCTAGATTCATATATTACTCCAATAACACCAATAGGTACCGTGTATTTACTAATAATCATTCCATTAGGTCTTTTCCATTTTGATATTATTTTTTGTGTTGGGTCTTTAAGTTTAATAACCTCCTGAATAGATTTAATTATATAATTAATTTTATTGTCATTAAGAATAAGTCGATCAATTAAATTTTTACCAAGGCCCTTTTTTTTCGCTTTTGATACATCAGATATATTTGCTTTTAAGATATCTTTTTTTTT
>Ga0214923_10004085_pt1 | contig 17916 bp, 18 predicted proteins | sample LL1510_MetaG_FD_177993 | JGI IMG/M metagenome (GOLD analysis project Ga0214923, IMG submission 177993) | Freshwater microbial communities from Lake Lanier, Atlanta, Georgia, United States - LL-1510 | ecosystem: Environmental > Aquatic > Freshwater > Lake | place: USA: Georgia | collected... | reverse complement strand
AAGAGATGGAAGCTTTAGTTCTTTCTTATGATCTAGAAGATATTTCTTTGCGTGATTAATAATCTTGTTAAATGTATCTAAAAATATTTTTTCGTCATCTGAAGGTCCATCTTTGTTGAATAGGACAAGAGGAAATACAAATCCGTTAATTTTATTTTTATCTTCTGGAGATACATTTTCTACTACTCCAAAAGAAAAAATTCTAGGAGTAGAAATAATTAAATCACCTTCTGTACCATCTTGATATTTTGTTGATAAATAAATTCTACGAAATTTAACAGAAGTGTCTTTTAAACCTCCTGCTTGTGGCTTTGAAAAGATAATATTGTTGACGTTGTAGCCTTTGGCTGAAGTTAATTGAATGTCTGACATTTTTATTTAGTATATATTATTTTTTTAAATTTGATTTTTTTAAAATCAATTTTTTTTTTACACTTTAAAAATTAAGGTATATAATAAATGTTAACTAAACCATGGAAATACAAAGAAGATTGGTTAGTTTGGCCTAATGCCGCGATTGATAATATGAGTTATAATAGAGTTGATTGTGCAGACACAATTAATGGTGTATGTTATTATAATATACCGATTGAAGAATGTATAGACAAATCAAGCGATGGATTTGGGTATCATGTTCAATTTAAAAATGGCAAAAGTTTATGTGTTCCATTAAGAACATCATTATATCCAGATATAAATGTTGTTTATAAAGTTGTAAGTCAAGATGTCCATTCAAAACTGGATGATGTTTCTATTTCTACTTTTATAAATACAAAGAAATATGAATTTCCTCCTTTGCGCTCTAATATATTTTTTTATTTTGATGTGTTGTTGTTAAGAAATTGTCAAACAGGTTTAATATTAAGCGATAAAAAATTAGAGGATAATAGAATTGAATTTTTAAAAGAGTACGATAATAATGTAAATATACAAATTATACCTAAGTATAGTGCTGTAAAACAATTAACTAATAATGAAAATATATTATACGGAGCAGAGTTTAATATTATAATTGAAAAAAGCACTTTATTTTTAACCTTTAATAGTTTAACAAATACTTTCATATGGACGCAATCTAATATAGATGAAGTAAATACTTTTTTTAAAATTATACCTTTAAATATGGAGGGAGTGTATGATAAAAATAAATTAAATACGCCGATTAGTTATGCTGATAAGTTTACTATTTTTTATTCGAATAATATAGTTGTTAAACTAAATAGTGACAATATTTTAATAGGTGAGTATACTACGATAGAAAAATTATCAGAAGAGAGTGATACACTAATGAAGAGCACATTTTGCGTAATATCTAAGATGATAGGATATTATTGCGAAAATGATCAATGTAAACCGGTTCCATTAATTAACGTTACTAGAGATGTAAAGACAGATGAAACATTATATAATAATTCTACAGTAGGAAGAAATAAAGATTGTTGGGGTGCTTGTAAATATTGGGATAAAGAAACAAATTCAATACCAGAGTATTCAAACAAAAAACCTCCCTATAATTTTATTTCAAACAATAAAAATAAAATTAAAAGTATATTGCTATTAGTTTTGTTTATGACATTAATTTATGTTATATATTTATATTTAAGATAAAGAAATTTCAGTAGTTTCTTTGAGTATATTTTCTTCCTTCATTTTTTTAGTATGAATTTTAGCAAACTTGTACAAAATTTTTTTAAGGTCATAAGGAAGTTCATTAAAATCAAACATAATATCGTTATTAATAAACTTACCTGAGTAAGGTAGTATCATTGAATTTGCATTATGATTGTTTTCTAACTGATAACAAAGTATAAGTATATAAATAATTTCACAACCAGCAGTATCAAAGGTTTTTACAAGTTTCATAAACTTATCTTGTTCTTTTTGTGACATTTCTTCATTTTCTAAGTCTTTAGCTAAATTATTGTATAAGGGAAATATAATAGTAGACATTTTTATTTTAAAAGTTATCACACCTTTTAAAATTCAATTTTTATTTAAAGTAACCTTTATTTTCAGTAAATTTTAAAAAAGAATTATCTTCTTTAACTTGAGGTACATGATAACCTTCTTGTTCATTAAATTCCAAGTAAGAAACAGCATCTGAATCGCCGTATAAAGGAATTCCCATATCACCTAATATAGGATGTTGTTTTACTTGGTGCATTTTTCTTTGATTATTATTTGTTTCATTTGTAAATTTTTGTTTACTATTAACGGAGTTATATACCTCAACAATAAACCTTCTTATTTCGTTGCCATCATGAGGTCCTTTATAAATCATATAAGGTTTTCCAGATATAAAGAGAATAATTAAAGGTACATAGGTGATCGGAAGTATAGTATTTTTTGATTTTTTTATAAGTTCTTTATGAAGGTTAATATTAACTAACCCAAATTGACAACCATTTATTGATCCTGGTAATTTTTTAAATACAGGTATTAAGGAGTTACAATGTTTGCATTGTACAGAATAAAAAAGAATTAACGAGAATCCAGATAATGTATTACAAAGGATAGGTCCATTTGTACCTTTCGCTATATTAAAATCATCATTTCCTAAAAACAATAATCCAGCCATATTAATTTATTTTAAAAAAATATATATTTAAATCAAAAAATAAAAAATATTAATATAATAAAAATGACAAGTATTGAAATTTATGGCGTGGGTGGTGAGTACGGAGTTCTAAGTAATAACTATAAAACTTATACAAATATCGATGGAGAAACCTGGATGTCTGTATCAAATTATATATATGCAAAAGCTCTTCCATCTATAATGTATACTGATAAAATTAAAAAAGCAGACCCGAAAGATATTCATAAAGAGTTTGATAAATATATGACTAAAACTGAGGAAGATGTACTATCTGTTGCATTATTAGAAGCTTTGAGAGTTAAATTTCAAAATCCTAAGATAATGGATATTTTACTTTCAACTGGAAACTCTCCTATCATATATAAGTCTACTAACGGATTTTTAGGAGATGGAAAAGATGGAGATGGAAAAAATATGTTGGGTAATTATATGGTTCAAATTAGAGATGAGGTTCTAAATGAGAAAAAAAGAGAAAGAGAGATTGCTGAAAGAGAAGAACTTATATATAAAGCGTATTTAGCTAGATATGCACTTCAAGATGCATTCAATAAGGATGATGATTTAAAAGAATACTTTGATTTATCTTTTGACGAAATAGTTAATAAATATGGAAGAGAAAAATTATTGAAAACATCACCTACTAAATCTACTATCTTACAATTTTATAGCGAATCATCTGATGAAGATAAAAGTTTTATTAACCTTGCGATTTTGTACCCAAATATTTTAATATATAAAATTAGAAAAGATTTGCAGAATCTTGCTACTAGAAAAGAAAAGGCATTAAAAAATAAGGTATTTGATATGTATGTTCAAGATCTTATCAATAGAACATATAAGGATAAATTGTTAAGTAATGAACAAAAAGAAATGTATAAAAATAAGATGATATCGAATCTAACATATGAACAATTTGAAACGACAAAAAATAAAGTGTATTATGATTTGTTGAATAATTCGAATGATTTACAAGATGAAATTAAAAGATTAACATTGGAAGCAAATATTCCAACTAAAGAGGAAATCACAAACGCCGAACTTATTAATATTAAGGATGTTAATTTTTTAGAACAAAATAAAAAGAATGATTATATTGAAGAGGTTAAGTTAGAAACTACACTACCATCTCTACCTGAAAATACATATGAATATGTTCCTCCAGATTTTGATTTTAGCGAGTATAAAGTAAAAAAACCTAAAACAAATAAAACAAATAAAAAAAATAAAAAATCAGAATTTATGGAGGAAATTGTAGATAGTAGTTCTAGCGATGATGGTGCTTCTGATGATGATGATGAAGATTACGAAAAAAAATATAAAAAAGGTAGTGAAGCAGAAAAAAAATTAGAAAAAGTGTACCAACAACAACTAGAATTTGAAGAAGAACAGAAAAAAGTTAAAGAAATAGAACTTAAACCAGGATTTCAACTTGTAGATGTAAGTAAATTAAAAAATGAAGATTATAAAGTTGTTGATACTATATTAATGAAAAGTGATAATTCGTTTAGTTTATGGAAACAAAACGAACTAGCTAAAATAAAAATGAAGACTGATGAATATGTGAAAGAAAATAAGGATGAAATAGAACAAAAAAATTTTTTAGCCGAACAAAAAAGAGATTTTGATGAAAAAATAAAAGAAAAAATAAAAGAAGGTATTGAGAAAGAAAGAACATTGTATAAACAAAAAGAGAAAGAAGCAAAAGAAAACTATCGTTTACAACTTGAAAGTTTGAAAAAAGAAGATGGAACTCCTTACTTTTCGGAAGAACAAATAAATGATAAAGTAAATAAATTTAAATATATTCCAGATAAATCCAAATTTACTTTAACAAACGCGATTGAACAGATACACAAACTTAGAAAAAAAGAAATAGTAAACAATGCTGCTGAAATACCTACCGAACTCATAAATGTTGGCGCGCCTGTGCTAATATTCGCTGGAAAACCTCCTTTAAATTATGTAATTGAGGACTATAATCTTCAGTTATTATCACCAATCTACTATACTGGTTTATTAAAAATAAAAAATTTAGAGTACCCTACTATATGTCATTATTTATATACAATATGTTTTAGTTTAGAGTATGAAGTAAATACTATAAGAGACGCTTATAATTATATTTTAAATTATCCGATTGAGGAATACAATAATTTATTTGGAGGAAAGCCTAACCCCCCTTCAAGATTTCTTAGATATGATTTTCTTGCTGAATATTTAAAATATGTTAGAATTACAAGAGATACAAAAAAATTTAAAAAATTAGCTAAAGAAGCTTTAGACATTAAGTTTACAAATATTGATTATCAAAATATATTATTAAGTACAGGAAATAATAATATTATTTATAATGATAGACAAGATAGTTATCTTGGTACAAAAAACATTACAACTTATACTATAGAAAGAGAAGGATACACATCCACGGAACAATTTATACTTGCTATGAGAAAAAATGCTATACCTAATCGAGGATTAAATTTTGTAGGGAAATACTTAATGTGTTTAAGAGAGCAAATTTTAAATAATAGATTAGATGAAACTTTGATAACTGCAAATGATTTTAACAAGTTGTATTTACAAGGTAGTTTAACTACTAAAGAATGGACTGATTTAGACATAGATAATATGTGCAAAGAACTTTTAAAGTTTAAAAATGGTAGTTTAATTATTAATGAATGGGTTAATTCAAGGACAGATGATATGTGTAAAACAATTCTAAAGTTTAATGAATATTATAAAAAAAAATACGATACAACAATTAATTTTGAGTTAGGTATAGGTATTGAGCTTATTATTAAAAATATTTATATGAAAGCAAAAGAGATTTTAAAACTAGTTAAATCTGTTAATATACAAAATATTCCAACCATTTACAGAGACAGGTTAAAAAGCAAGTATAAAAATAGATTTTATGTATATGATGGCATATTTTGGTCTAATATTTTTTCAAACATATTATTTTTGGTGCAAAATGTTCCCGAACCTACATGTTATAAGATAGAAAGAATATTGCATGGTTCGAATATAATTGTATCTAATAGTAATCCTTGTTTAAAAATAATTCCAACTGGAGCTAATAAATTAAATTGTATAGTAGGAGCAATTTTAAATATTCTTTTAAATATACAAAAAATATATAAAGAAGGTGTGGTTCCTCAACCCCCACCTCCATCGGAGGTGAAAAATAAAATAAATAGAATTTTGTCGAGAAATGAAAGTGTTATTGATTTTAAAATTGAAAAAGTTGATATAGAACTAGCGGTATCAATTATTTTAAATACTAAGAGATTAATAAATGTCGAATTTAAATCACAAGATGAAAAATTAATATACGAATATATTAAAGATATTATGTTGGGCGAAGAAGTAGAAGAAGTAGAAGAAGAATCTATGCCTTTAGTTGCGGAGGAAGTAGAAGAAGGAGAAGAAGAAGAAGAAGAAGAAGAAGAAGAAGTAGGAAGACAAATAGATAGCGATTCGGAAGATAAAAAAGAATATGATTTTGAATATCAAGATGAATATTTAAGAAATAGCGATGAAGAAGGTGAAGACGCAAGGTCGGAACTAGGTGATTATGATTATAACCAATACGAAGAAGGAGATGAAGATGATTATGGAGATAATAATGATGGAGCAAATAAAAGTTATAAATCGAAAAAAGGTGAGAAGAAACCAAATAAATATGATGAAGGTAAAATAAATGTAATTGTGGATGAAATAGACGCATATATAAAAAAATATAATTTATTTGGAATACCAGTAGATAAAACAATCTGTAAATTAATATTAAATGGAGCAATGTTCATTGATGATTATAAAAATATGTCAATTGAGGTTAAAAGAAATAGATATAACTTCTTTAGCGGTAATCAAGTTTAAAAAATAAAAAAATAAAAAAAATAAAAAATGATATTTAAAAAATAAGTTAAACGAATAAAATAAAAATGTCATTCTCAGAAAACGTACAAAATTTAATTAACGACACTATTTTGAAGTACATCGATAAAGTATCCATTAAATACAAGATTAATAAAGATGATTTAGTTAAGATGTGGAACTCAAAAGAGAATAGTGAAGAAAAAATGTACGATGATAACAAACAAAAAGTGGTTAATGGTTTAAGCAAATTAACTAAACCTGAACTGGAAAAAATGTGTAAAAGTAAAGGTTTAAAAACTAAAGGTACAAAAGCAGAACTAATTGAGGTTCTTTCAAATGATGAATGTAAAAAAACAATTTTAAAGTCTCAAGAAAGTATAAATACAAAGCTAATAGCTAAAGTACCAAGTATAGCAATAAAAAGAAATAAATTTAATAATTATGAACATGAAGAAACATCTTTTGTTTTCGATAATAAAGAAAAGAAGGTTTATGGAAAGCAAAATTCTGATGGTTCTATTTCACAATTAACAAAAGAAGATATTAACTTATGTAACAAGTATAAATTTGCATATGTTATTCCAGATAATTTAGATAGTAAAAGTAATAAGGAAGGAGAAGGGGATGATGAATTGGAAGAATATATAGAAGATGATTTAAATGAAGATGATGACGTAGATGAAGATGAGTTAGAGGAAGTAGAAGAAGAGGAAGAAGAGTTTGAAGAAGAATTTTACGAATAAAATATTATTATTATTTTTAAACTTAAATATTAGTTTAAAAATTTTATTTCAAAAGTATTACTTCAGTAATATTTAAAATAAATGCAAATATTAACCATGCAATTAAAGGCACTATTAATAGTTTGCTGTTAAAATTTAGCGAAAAAATATAAGCAAATATACCTGTAATAATAGATAATAGAAGTATATATATAGCTAGTTTTTTATTTTTCTGACAGGAATAAACTATTATCCATAAACTCAATAAAAATACTAATATACTATAAAATAAATCTGAAATAACGTTGTTATTTTTTCTGGCATAGAACCATGAAAATCCTAACATTAGATAAAGTACAGGCCAGACTATTGAAAATACAATAGGAGGAGGTCTTATAGGAACTATTGCTCCAGAATCCTTATTTACGCCACAAATCATGGCAGTTCCATAACCTACGATTGATGGTAGAATAATAGGAATATATTCTGACATTTGTTTAATGAAATATTAAAATATTTTTTAATAATAAATGATTTTACGTTTATTATTGCTACTAAGTTTAATAGCTGGTGTTACTGCATCAATTTTAATGTATAAAAGAGAGTCTTGGTCTAATACTTATTCTGGATGGCCTGGACCTATAGAAAATCCATATGCAACAAATATACCTGCTTTATATGGTAATCCTAAATATATGTCTAAATGTCATTATACATATAATCCAAAGTCAAATACCGGATACTTAAGTATGAAAAATTTACCAAATTGAAAGTTTTTATTTTATACCTATACACAGGTATAAAATATTAATCACTACTTTTTAATTTTTTTACAATTATCTTCATGCTTTATATTTAATTTAGTTACGAGACTTTGTATATCTACTAGTTCTTGTGTATTTCCTACTTTTATTGTAGCACAGGGATTTATACCATCTTCTCCGTATGCTAATTGATATGTTGAACCGATAGTATCTCTACATGTTCCATCGTATTGAACTTTTATATCTTCAGTTAATTTTACAATTCTTCTTTGAATATATCCTGAAACAGATGTATTCATTGCTGTCGCAAATTCCTTTAATTTTCAAAAAAGGGCGGACTATATCTTAAGCAAGTTATAATTGGCTAGATTACTACTCACCGACTCCCGTTAGAAACGTTATATTACCTATATTTTCAATTATAAAATCATAACTTTTCCAGTCTGAAAAAATTAGTTTTTCTTTACATGTTAAGCTTAAATTGATATAATAGTATATTTCTTTTATGTTTTTAAAACAAATTCTTAATAATTTAATATCATTTTCAATACAAAATAAAGTTTTTTCAATATCGTATTTTTGTATTTTATTTAAAGCATTAAAATCAGGAGTATATTTTCCTGAAATCTGAAAATGTTGAACACCATCAAACTCAATTAGTATATTATAATCTTGCAAATAAAAGTCAAATCTTCTGTTTTTAAGATTATTGAATGAGTATTCTTGTTTAAAAGATATATTAAGAATATTTAGTATGTCATTGATTTTTTTTTCACCACGAGACTGGTTACATCTTGGACACCAAGTGGATGATTTAATTCTATCTAATCTAGCATTCCAAATATTATTACATTTACCACATTTCCAAGTTAAATTTGTTTTATTATTTGTATATATATCTGATAAACATAATCCTCCTTTATCTATTGCAATTTATTTTGCAATATCAATATTATTATTTAATTTACCAGAACAATAAGGACACCAGTTATTTAAATACTTAACATTTTTAAAACTATTAAAAAATAAATTTTTACATTTACCACATTTCCAAGTTAAATTAGATTTATTATTTATATAAATATCTGATATACACAATCCATTTTTAACTTTTATAGCAAATTCTTTTACTTCATCTATTGTATATTTTATTTTTCTTTTAGACATTTTTAATATGTCTTTGAATATTTATATTTTTTATCATTTTTTATTGTTGTTTCTTTAAGTCTCTGAGCGAAGACCATATCCTTGCCATTACGGACTTAGGTCTTTTACGCGCGGATCACCCAATCCTTAATATTTTTACAAAACCACAGGTTATTATCCTTGGTATTCTATATAATTTCTTGTATAGAAGTTGTAATTAAGGCTCTAAGGGACTTCCCGTCATTATAAGGAGTCTTGCCATATAAATTATATGACTAGGTAGTTATATATTTTTAAAACATATTAAAAATTTTTGTCTTACATTGTTTGTCCAAATAGGTATGACAAAAAACCTATAGGCAACTACCTGTTTGTGACACATTTTATCACAGCAACCTTCTCTTCCACTCATAGAGTGGAAATAAAATTGTCTAGGATTTAAACCTTTAATAAAAGAAGAGTCAATAAATCCTCTTGATTCATATTCCATTTCGATTGATAAATTTTCTAATGGATAATGTGGCAAAGTTCTTTTTCCGTTATTTAAAACTGGGTTTATTCTTTGACCTAATAAATTTTGTTGACCAAGTAAACCAGTAATTTGAGCAACATTAAAGTAGTCTCCTTTTGAACCAGATTTAACTGTAGAAAGAAAATTATTATTTTGACTAAGTGAATCTTTAGCAATTTTTAATCCAATATCTTTTGCTTTACTTAGAGCACCCGTAATTCTAACTTCTCTAATACCTGCATGAGAAGTTGTAGATTTTATAGTTTCAGCTTCTATAAGACATTTTTTAATTACATCACTAATTTCTTGCGCCTTTTTTTCATCTTGAATTAAACAATCTTCGATTCCTATAGAGAACCCTTCTAATAATAACCATCCATTGCTTATAAACTGAATAGAGTCTATAAATGATGCTGTGACATCTGGTCCATACTCTTTATGTATAATTTGAATTAGTGAGTTATTTACAGCTCCTAATGTAGTTTTGTCAAGTGTTCCTTCATATAATACACCTTTATATATTTTGACTATTGGTTCATCGGGATTTACATTATTTTTTTTTTCGTAATTTAAATCATTTGGCAATGCTAATGAAATTAGACCTTTTCCATGAAAACATTGCGCCTTCTTACCTTTTTCTCTAAAAACTTTTCTTATATCTTGTATTTTACTTTGAATATCTTTTAAAGATAAACCTGTTGTCATTGAAAGGTCATAAAATTGGTCTTTTCTAACCATTTGAAGCCCTTTTGTCATTTTATATGCACCAAGTAAAGAATCTTGGACTATACACATATTTGGTTTACTACTTTGTGCAGATATTATAAAATTTTTTGAAGCAGATATTAAACGCATTTCTGCCTGTGCTTCTTGTGATTGGGGGATATGTATGTTCCAGAATGTATTTTAACCTGTATTTATAGTTAAAAATACTCTTATAAGTTTCCTCATAAGCTTAGACTATACCTTAAGCTCTTTTAAGGTAGAGAATTTTTATAATTAATTGCTAATCTTATTTTATCTTCTAATAACATATTTTTTACTGAAAACTTTTTTATTTTTGTATTTGGTACTCTAACATTAATATAAGATTAGCAATTTAAAATCATTTTTTTTCTCTTTTTAAAAGAACCGATAACCGTTATTCGATGTATAAACATCTACTAGTCGTTGAACGCACTCCATAAATCAAATTTTTAGGAGTTCGCTGCGGATTGCCCAATCCTTGATATTTTTACCATCCGTGAGGTTATTACCCTACTGCTGCATTTAAAATTTCTTTTAAATCGCGGTAATCAAGACTCTAAGGGGTTTCCCGCAATTGAGTTATCTTGCCAGACATATATCTGACTAGGTAGTTATATTTAAGAGTAAGTTACACTGTTTATCTTTTATGATGTCTTACTCAACCATAAAAGCAGCTACCTGTTTGAAACTAAACTTTAAATGTCCATTTCGTCACCATCGAACGCGATGGTCCTTATATTTTCATATAAGGGCTAGACTGTATCTTAAGCTAATTCAGGATTGATTATTTCCTTCATTATTAACCGACACCCGTGCGGTCGTTGAACATAAACCATGTCCTATCATAACGGATTTAGGTTTAGTGAGCGCGGATTGCCCAATCCTTAACGTTTTTACTATTTCTGAGGTCATTATCCTAGATATTATATAGTGTTTCCAATATATAAGTAGTAGTCAAGGCTCTAAGGGGATTCCCGTCATTATAAGGTGTCTCGCCGCTATGTAAATGCGACTAGGTGGTTATACTGTTTATCCTCAAAAAGGCAGCCACCTATTGCGGACCTGTTATTTTTTATGAAGATATATTTTCTATTATATATTTAACTGATGAGCTATTAATTTCTTTTTTTAGTCTTTCAACAAAATCTACTGCAATTTTAAAACTATCTTTTATATCGACAGATTTTCCTCCAAATGAAATTCTATGTAATGTTTGAACTCTTTTATTTTTTAATCCAGAAACCATAATTAAAAACGTGTCGCTATTTCTTGAATTATTATGATAACTTTTACATGTTATTGTTGTAATAACATCTTTATCCTCTAAAACTTTATCTACTTTTGGTTGATATTTATAAGAATCTTTACCGACAAAACTTGGAGATATCACAATATTATCAGTTATCTTTTTAGCATATTCAAGACATTCTTCATTTGAGCCTGAAAAATAAATTCTTATATTATCTTTTTCGTTTTTAAGTTTTACAATAATTCTTAGACCATTTGAATTTACTAACGATATATTTTCGATCTGTAGTGGTTTTAGCAATTCTAGAGTTTTTTTTGGGTTAATTTCTTCTTTTTTTAAGTTGAAAAAAGTTCCGACGCATACATCTTTAACCCTTCTATTTCGAGTTTTATCTATATACTCATATTTCTTAATTTCAAAACTATACAACACACTTATATCTTTAAATAATTTGGAATATTTTTTACCAATTTCTTCTATATTATAACCATTTGGAGAGAGTGTATTATAATTAACCATATATTCTCCTTCTTTTTGATTTATATCTGCAATATCTTTATTATATAATCTTTCTTCTTCATATACGATAAATTGTTCTGGAGAATATTTTGTCAAAGCTACATACAGGGGTTTATTTTTATTAATTTCTAAACTTTTATTATTATAGTGTTGTTTGCATCTATTTAATATTCCTGCTTTGCATATGTATGTTTTAGAATAGTTATGACTAAATGTTTGGCCAATATAAGATTTTTTTTCTGGAATGCAGTAAATTCTATATATAATTGCGTAAACCTCATTCAATTCGGTTTTCTTTTCATCTCTTTTTTTTATGGGATGATTTTGTTTTAATAGTTCATCAAGATTCATTTTATTATTATTTTTTATTTCTTTAAATTTATTATCTTCATTCATTTTAGCGCCTATTTTCATCCGCGTTGTATGCCTTATTTATACTTAAATTGAACCTGAAAGTTTTTCCATCATGAATTACAATTTCTTGAGCCATCATCGAGCCTACATGAAGAGTAGGCTGACGGTTTAATAAAACTATATCTCCATTTTGGAGTTGTCTTTCGCAAATATCACCAATATTCAGATGATATAATCTTTTTTCAGGATATCTAATATTTTTTACTAATTCTCCGTTTCGTTTCAGTTTATCACCATGTTTTAGAACTTCTTTTCCGTTATTATTTTCAAACTCATATTCTTCACCTGTTTTTTCATCTTTTCTGATAATAATATCTCCGTGATTTAATCTTGTACCTTTATTAAAAATATGATGATGAATATTAATTCTTTCACCATCCTTCTTTTTAACTATATTTACTTTTCCTTCATTAACTAGGTTATTTAGATACTCATAATTAAAATTTGTAACTTGAACAGGTATAGTTAATGTCTTAGCAACTATTTTTGGAATACCTAATTGTCCCATTTTTAATGTAGGGTCGGGACCTATTACAGTTCTCCCTGTAAACTCACATCTTTTCAATTATACCAAACTTTTAAAGATATTTAATCCTTTAATCTAACGTTTTTTGATTATCGATATCATGTTCTTTGCTATGGGAACATGAAATCTAAAATCAAACACCTTCTCAGATGGGTTTAGACTATATCTTGAGCAATCATAGAGATTAGTCATTTCTCTCATGCCCGTATCCATTTAGTCGTTGAACCTTCTCCACCTCTATTTTTTAGAAGAATATATCCTTACTATTTTGCTTAAAAGCAAACGGATTTAGGAGCTTGGCTGCGAATTGTCCTTTTCATATTTAACATTTTTACTATACCTTAAGTTATTAGCTTAAGCCACTATTAAATTTCTTTAATAGTTTAGTAGTTAAATATGTATTATATTGGAGTTTCCCGCAATTTGAATACGTTGCTAGCCATAGCGCTAACTTGCCTTAATTTTAATAAGACATGGGCTAATAAAGTTTACCCATTATGTTACTGCGAATTAACCCTTCTTTACCGGTTATTCTTTCTTTTAAACCTTTTATAGGTCTTCCACTAGTTGTATGTTTTGCTCTTGAAGCTGAATTATTATAAAATGTAGATATTCTAAATTTAAGTGTTTGAATGTATTTTTGTCTTTTTGTATCAGAAAGAGGGACACCATCTTCCATTTTTAAATGGTTATTTGCTTTTATAATTTCAACTAATTGAATTGTTAGATCATCGTCACATGTTTGGCCATCTGCAAGGACGAAGGGTCTACAACAATAAGGAATAACAGGAAATAATGTCATGATTAAACTTTTAGGATGTACTAAGTTTGGATCAAATCCCAGTAATCTAACGTTATCATCGGTTAAATTTTCAAAAGTTTTCTTAATATCATCAACAGGAATAACTATGCTTATTTTTCCTTTATCTTTTTGCTTATAAACCATTGAAATATTATTATCAGTAGAATTATATTTAATATCAGGTTGAGGATGAGAACATTTAGGACACATATCAATCTTTTCTATTTTTTCCAAGATTTTATCAAATCTTTTTGTAGACTTTATTTTTGTTAAATTATTTAGCTTTATTTGATCCTCTGTAATTAATAAACTATTACATTTAATACATACACACCTTAAAAAGTCAACTACTCTTTTATAGAATAAAGGATGAATTATGCTTTCATTAAGAGAAATATACGAGAAGTGTCCTGGACACCTCCAAATGTCTAGATCACATGTCTCGCATGGTTTATTATTTTCTATAGGCCCCATCCGGGGATCGTAAACAGTTCCATATGCACCCCCGTTTTTATCCGCACTTATCAACTTAGGATTATCTATCTCACAAACAGAAATATCTCTAATGTCTTTTTCGGATAAGATACCAAAAATAATTTCATCTAAATCTCGAACGTCTTCTTCCATTATATTATAAATTAAGTTTGTATTTTAAAATTTAAAATCAATTTTTAAAATTAAGATATGTATATTTTAACAAGTCCTTTGTTTTTTAATATCGTATTTTTAAGATTTTATAAATCTATTGCAGAAGCATCAAAAGAAACAAATATTGGAAGAACGAATATAGAAAAATGTTGTAATGGAAACAATAAAACAGCTGGTGGGTATATTTTTAAATTTATGTCTTAATTGAGATATAAATTTTAATAGAAGGATATACTTCTTCTAGCCGTCATATTTCTAACTATCAATATTATTAAAGCTAAAATAACAATAACTCCAACACTAAGTGATACTATTTGCATTGTTGATAGATTTGAAAATATTCCTACTTGCGGTGCAGCAGGTGGTACAACTGGATTAACTACAGGTGTAGGACCTACGGGACCATCAGGACTAGGTCCATATGGACCATCAGGACTAGGACCATATGGACCATCAGGACTAGGACCATATGGACCATCAGGACTGGGACCTACAGGGCTAGGACCTACAGGGCTAGGACCATCAGGACTAGGACCTACGGGATTTACTGGTCTAACAGGGCCTGCTAAATCAGGAGGACAATTTGCGATACAAGTATTTACACCGCCGGTGGTGCAATTACCTGTTTTACATACATCACACGCGACTCGGCAACATTCTGCTTTCTGTTCACTAGTTGGAGATGGCATATTGCATTTACTGAGATAAACAGGATATACACCTGGAAAATTGCGATCAAAGTCATCTAAATCAAAACCAAATAAGTTATTCATTTTTTATATAATAAATTTTTTTATTTTTTTTATTTTTCATATTTTTTTTGGTATTTAAGAATTAAAAAAAATAAACTAAAATGTCGAAATACCTAAATATAAACTCTGAAATATTCATGGTTAATCAAGATGAGTATAATATAAATTATATAGAAGAATTTTGTAATTTAAATATACTTAAAAATTTAGGAGAACATGAACGAATTGTATCTTTGATAAATCAAATGTCCTATTTATTTAACACTCAAAAAAGTATAAGTTTTTATAACATAACACATGGCGGATATATACCAATTAAATGTGCGGATTTTTACGATAAAATTTTTATAAAAAATGAAGGTGATGAACAGAATAATAAAAATATCGAAACAAATATAAACTATTACAATACTCAAAATATTACTTTTACAAAAAAAGTATTAAAAACAGATGTTGTTGTTGTTTTAGAAGATATTGTTGCAGACCTTGTTTTTGATGCTAATATTATTATTTGCAACTTGAAACATATTAAATTAAAAGATAAACAAACACATGACCTGTACTATTTATCTAATACAAATCTGATTATATTAGTGGATAAAAAAGTTAATTTAAAATTTATAGAAGAATTTAAGTACTATATACAAAATAAAAACTATTTATACTATGACAATCTAATTCATTTAGCTATGATTATAAAGAATGGAGGAGATAGTTTAGAAAATGTTTTAAAACAAAATCTAGATTTTATAGATAGATGGACTATATTAGATACTGGAAGTACAGATAACACTATAGAAATTATAAAGAAGGTTTTAGTAGGAAAGAAGAAAGGTGAATTATACCAAGAACCATTTATAAACTTTAGAGAAAGTAGAAATAGATGCTTAGATTTAGCCGGTAAACATTGTAAATTTATAATTACGTTGGATGATACTTATATTATGAAAGGCTCGATAAGAAATTTTTTAAATACAATTAGAGGTGATCAATTTTCAAGTAGTTTTAGTTTATTTATTCAAAGTGATGATGTGCAATATACGAGCAATAGAATTATTAAAAGTTCCTATGATTTAAGGTATATTTATAGAATACATGAGGTTATAACACCAAAAAATAATACAAATGTTATAGTTCCTATGGAACGCGCTTACATTTTTGATTATAGGTCTGATTATATGGAAAATAGAACTATGACTAGGAAAAAACTAGACTTAGACTTATTATATAGTACAATAAAGGAATATCCTGATGATTCAAGAGCCTATTATTATCTAGGACAAACATACAACTTATTAAACGAGCATGAAAAGGCATATGAAAATTTTTTAGAAAGAATGAATCATAAGGATGACGGATTTTTTCAAGAAAAATTAGATGCTATATTTGAAGCTGCTAGAATTGCAAATTTTAAAATAAATAAACCATGGGAAATATGTGAAGAATTATATTTTAAAGCATATAATATGGATAAAAATAGACCGGATAGTTTATATTTTGTAGCTATACACTACTATTTAGAAGCTAAAAATGGAATAAATGAAGATAAAAACTATAAAAAAGCATATGATTTATTTAAAGTTGGTTTTGACGTAGGTTATCCAATAAATAGTCAGTACAGCTTAAAACCTACTTTGTCTTATTATTTTCTTCCAAAATTTTTAACAGAATTATGTTATATATTTGATGATTATATTACAGGAGAAAAAGCGAGTAATCTTTTCATAGATACAGTTGAAAATAAAATAACCGATGAAATATATAAAAATATTTATAATGAGACTGATAATAATGTTGTTAGATCTTGGAATGCCATCTATAAAATACTTAATATTATACCATACAATATGTTAAAAAATAAAGTCGAAGAAAATAAAAATACTAAGCCATATTTATGCTTTCTAGTAGATGGGGGTTTCGGTAATAAATGGTCAGGTAAAAATATTGAAACAACTGGTGTAGGAGGTTCTGAAACATTTATTATCGAGATTAGTAAGTATATTCAAAAAAGTGGGTATTATCAAGTTATTGTTTTTTGTAACACAGATAAAGTAGAAGAATATAAAGATGTTAAGTATCTTCCTCTTATAGATTTTTTTAGTTTTATTCAGAAAAATTTTGTAGATTCATGTGTTGTTTCAAGATATACAGAATATACTCCTGTATGTTTACAATCTAGTAATATAAAAAATGTGTATATATCTCTACATGATTTAGTAGTTCCAACTTCTATAGTTATACCGAGAAATAATAAACTTAAAAAGGTATTTTGTTTATCGGAATGGCATGTCGATTATTTTACAGGTGTATTTCCATCCTTAAAAGACATAACAAAAAGTTTCAATTATGGTATTGACATAGATAAATTTGACTTTAATAAAAAAAATGTAAAAAAAATACCTTATAAATTTATTTATTCATCCTTCCCTACACGCGGATTATTACCTTTATTACAAATGTGGCCCAAAATAGTTGAAAAATATCCTGAAGCTAGATTACATATACATACAGATGTAAATAATAAATGGTCAAATGATACTTGTCCTGAAATAATGGCAAAAATAAAAAATATTCTTTCAACTAAGAATGATACTATAATTTATCATGGATGGACCAGTAAACAAGAACTAGCAAA
>Ga0214923_10004083_pt1 | contig 17922 bp, 11 predicted proteins | sample LL1510_MetaG_FD_177993 | JGI IMG/M metagenome (GOLD analysis project Ga0214923, IMG submission 177993) | Freshwater microbial communities from Lake Lanier, Atlanta, Georgia, United States - LL-1510 | ecosystem: Environmental > Aquatic > Freshwater > Lake | place: USA: Georgia | collected... | reverse complement strand
CCTTGAGTGCTGGGGAATTAACAGCGGACTTGGATAGTTGTGGGCTTTTTTGAATATCCGCCATTTCCGACGCGATATTAAAACCGGAGAAAAGAGATTCGTCCATTTTACAGCATAATATTACGCATATACGGCCATCAATTTTATCGTTTTTGTAATGTAAAAATTAATAATTTTATATCAATAAAATAAAACGATAAAATAAAAAGAATATTAGATAATGGGAGTATTTAACGATAATCCCCGTGGAAAAAAGCCGAGACTCCGCCTGGGTTATGGAACTCCGAATAGAGCCCGAAAATCTGTAAAACTCTTGAAAAAGCAACCGCGTCAGTATCAAGTCCAGGCTACACAAACTCTATACTATAGAGCAAAGTATCATAAACATCAGACAAAGGGAATGCGAAATGCGATGAAGATTCTGGGTAAGTTTAGAAAAACACTCAAAAAACAAGCACATAAAAAATAATTTAGTTTAATTTAATATTGTATTTCTATATCTGCCAATTAATCGCACTTTTACCCATTTCTCCTAATAGGCCATTAATCGCGCTAAAAGGCTTACTATCAAAGAATCCACGATGCGCACTTAAAGGAGAAGGATGTGCCGATTCTAGTACATGATGACCGTTCTTATCTAAGTAAAGACCTAATAGCTTCTTTTTAACTTGTGCGGATTTACCCCAAAGTACGAAAATGATTTTTTCAGACTTTGCGGCAATTGAGCGAATAATTTGGTCGGTTACCTCCTCCCAACCAATCTTTGAATGTGACTGTGGATTACCCTCTTCAACCGTTAGAACAGTATTAAGAAGGAACACTCCTTGATTAGCCCATGAGTCTAAGTTGCCATGGGATGGTTTAGTAAATCCAACATCCGCGGCAAGTTCTTTGTAAATATTTCGCAAAGACGCGGGAATTGGTTTAACATCAGGTAGCACAGAAAATGCTAGTCCATGGGCGTGTCCTGCTCCTGGATATGGATCTTGACCTAGAATAACAACCTTAATTGATTCAAGGGGCGTTAGTTCAAGGGCTCGCCAAATATGCTCTTTAGATGGAAGAAACTCTTTCTTTGACAGAAGTGTAGAGAGCTCTAATAATTTTTCTTGGCAGGGTCCAAGAGTTGATTGCCATCCACTAGGGACTGAATTATAGAGCCAATTATCTGACTCTAAAGCATCTAGCTTTTTGTCAAAAGCATCTAGTTTTACAACCTTAACCGCAGCAATTGGCCTAGAAGATTCAGCCAGAATAGGTTTAGAATCTGTAACTAGTTCCTTATCAGCTCTAAGGCTAGTTAGAATATCTTCACTATCTGTCTTAGTTACAAGTTTAGAATAGAACTCTTTCACCTTGGGATGTGCCCTAAATGCAGTTTTATCAAAGTCATGTACATATAGAGCCTCCAAACTACGCACTCGTGAAAGTGCTACATATGCCTGGCCGTACTCGAAAATACCTGAACCAATATCAACAAGTGCGGAATCCAGTGTAGAACCCTGACATTTATGTGTGGTTACTGCGAATGCTAGTTGAAGAGGTATCTGAGATCTGGATACAAATTCATAATCTTCGATGGGCCAAGTATGCGATCCAATTGTTTTTTTAGCGCCATTAACAAACTCAACAATAGGGAGCTCTGAATAAGAGCAAAAGCCAGTAATAACACCGCGTGAGCCATTAACAAGCCCTTCATTAGGGGCAGTATTAGCAATAAGCATGACTTGTGCGCCAAGCATGAGTACAAGCTCCTTTGAATATGACGCACCTGAATCAAATAGTGCCAGCGCCTTTTGAAAGGCCTCGTCTGTTTCAGTAAATCCATCAGGAGTTTTGCCATCATGTACAAGTCGTGCTTTATAAGTATACTTTCGACCTTGAAGAGCTTTTAGATTAGTATCATTAATCATATCAACTTCGGCGCGTCGAGGAAATAGGAGAGTGGGACGAATCTTATTCTCTTTCCAATCACGTCCCTGTCGTTCATTAAGAATCTTTACAGATTCTTTTGTCAAAGCGCCAGTTCGCGCCTCCTTCAAAATTTTTTGAAATGCCTCGTCTTTTTGACGCTGGATTATGGTAAGCTCCACCGAGCTTGTAATCGCAGTTAACCAGGCTTCTGACTCGAATGCAAACTTTGTATTGCTTTGCGCGTCAGAACTTTTAGTGACTGGTGGTAATTGGAAGAAATCACCTACAAGAAGTAGTTGAATTCCACCAAATGGCTTTTTATTAGAACGAATTTTTTTAGCGAGCTCATTAAGTTTATCAAATAATTCGGCGGTCATCATTGAGATTTCATCAATAATTAGTAAATCGGTACAAAGCCAGTTACGCTTTGCCTTTCTATTTCTACAAATCTTGACGTAAAGTTCCGCTGTGGACTCTTTACCAAGGCCGATTCCAGCCCAGGAATGAAGTGTTTTTGCCTTATGACCGAGTAGTAATGCGGCGCAACCGGTTAGGGCGCACATCTGAATACGTGGTAATTTAGCCACAGATTCTGGATGTTTTTTCTTAGATAAACGATGTTTAAGACCAGGAAACTCTGTATAAATCGCAGAAAGCAAATAGCTCTTTCCTACGCCGCCGCCGCCAGTTAGGAACACATTTTCATCTTGAAGTAATAGATTAATTACTGATAGTTGCTCGTTAGTAAGTGTGTCTAATTGATTAATAGAAGATATAACAGGTTCAGTATCTACTTTATTACTATTACTATTACTATTACTATTACTATTACTATTATAGTTATTAATATATTCTTGTGCTTCTTCCATAGTTTTAAAGCTTTCATAAATCGCTCCTGCGAAGCCTTTTACATTTTCATTTGTAGTAGCCCAATCAGTATAAATGCCTGGATTATGGCCTTTTGCCACAACATAGTATTTTATCATACCAGATAGATTTGTTTTCTCATCAATAATGGCGTATATAATTATTTCAAATTTTAGCATATTACACAAATACAGAAATATCAATGGCTTTTAATAACTGATGTTCAAAACTATTCGATCTCCCCTCTTTAATATTATTTATAGCATTTTCATGTAATAATTCAAGTAAATCATAAAAATCCATTTTCTCTCCTTCATAAATAACATTAATGGATTTAATTCTATTAATCTTATCTGTAATATTGCTAAGTATATTATTTGCTACAATAATATTAGCATGTAGTGTGTGACAGCTATCAATTAGATCATCAATATCTTTAGAAATTGAAATGTCTAAATCATCTGATTCACTAGAATCACCTGATTCACTACAGGCATCATATTCTATATCAGTTATGCCATCACCCCCCTCCTTCTCAATATTAGACATTTTCAAGCTAATATATAAACAGCTATATTATTTAGACTCCTCTATTTATGCGGTGTAGCATTAAAAGCAAGGTAACTAATGGGTGTATGATAGGAGATAGTCCCCACCATCGGAGTTTTAGTAGCCGTGGCAGTAGTAGTCCAAGAGACAAACCAGTGAGCGGGCATAAATATACAGTTGCCAGGTCTCAAGATAATATCAATAAATTTAAGATCGCCAACAAAGGGCGTGTCCTTAATGGTAAGATTGGCGGGGAAGCATCCTAGCCAATTGGCAGGCAACGATGTTTGAACGGTCTCAGGCATAATTGTAAGAGTAATTTCACCATCAACTGGAAAAATACATGTCCAAGTAGCAAATGTTTTTCTTAACCCAATATTTCCTGCCCAACAATGGTATTTAGGGAACATCCAGAATTTTAGAATAGGGTTAATAATAATAGGATTCATCCATTTATTAGCCCAAATATTAATACCACATACCGAGGCAATTGTCTCAGCCTGTGTATATTTCCAAGGGCATAAACTATCAGGAGTCGCACTAGATACCCAGTCAGTTAAGGTTGTTTCTTGGAATATCGGAATATCTTTGAAGCAATTACGAGCAAGGACATCTTCGTAGGTCCAGAATGTGGCGGAGGGTATAGAGCGAAGAACAATAGGAACTTTCTCGTTTAGCAAAGACCCCATATTTTCTCGCTGTTTCCATTCAATTTGATTTATGCGAAATTCACAAATAGCCTGTTTGTAAAAAAATGTTAGAATTAAAAATAGTATACCAACTATTAAAATAATTTCCAACATGTGGAACCTAATTCTTGCTAAAAACAAAAATATGGAATTGTCACGCGTTCTAGATCTTATAAAAGAGCGGGTGAATACATCTTAAGCCATGTAGGTACAGTTAAACTGGCGTGTTCGGATGGATTATCATCGCTAACAATAATTACATCATTAGACATACTGGCTTTTGGAATATAGACAGGAACATCAGAAATGATTTCATAAGTATTTCCTAATTTTTCAACTTGTTTATTACGATAGAAATTATCATAACAGTAATACTTCCTATTATCTTGTAAAAGTTTTACAGAAGAATAGGCAGTTATCATAAGTGGCTGAACATGTTGTATATGAAAGAAGTATAGATTACCCCATCGTCCAGCGGTTGGCGGTTTAGCATTATGTAAGGTATGAATAATGTGTGGCAAGGAAAGAAGTTTATTAGAATAGATGCGCATTTCTATTACGTCTATTATATAATAGCCTATCCAATACATCAATTTTATTTATTAATTTGACGACGGGTTTTAGCCAAAGCCTTCTTTTTTAAAGGAGTTACATCGGTTTTTGGATGAGAACGACGAGTTAATGCTAAGTAACGTCGTGTGATAAGAGGTTTCTCCGTGACTGCCTTTACCAAAGCCGTTTTTAATACTTCTTCATCTTTTTCTAATTCCTTTTCTTCTGTTGTAACCACCGCCGAAATTACAGGAGGAGTAATAGGAGAATGTAACAAATTTAAAACTTTCTCAATCCACTCTTGTGGTAAACTGCCGGTTTCTAAAGCAGTAATAAAGAAAGCTTCATCGGCCTTGACACAACTCTGTACAACTTCAATGAGACAGTCTTCGATATTATCAACATCTTTAATGTCTTTTGCCGAAAATATATCTTTAAAGTATTGAATCCAAGTATTATGATATTCTGGACTAAATGTCTCAAGTACTAAATGTGTATCCATTGCAAAACCGTAACGTACACCAATTGTAGAAAACTGTTTGTCTAAATCAAAACTGTATTTTGGAGTTGATAGTATACTACCTGATAAATTAACACCCCCTTGTGCCAAATCCTCCATAATAATAAAACACCCGTAGATATGGTTCTGTAGCTTTAAAGAGTATAAACCATTTGTATTGGTTAATTGATTAAGGACAGTGGATTTTATCTTAGTTAAATCCATTCTAATAGAAAACCGTCTTGTATTAGATTAAATTAATCGCAATGTCGAATATATTGGAATTTTCAAATGGTTCTGTTACTTTAAATGAGGAGCAATTTAAGGTTGTAACAAGCCCCTTATCAGAAAATCAGCGTATTCTAGCTTCTGCCGGCTCGGGAAAAACAACTACAATTACTGCCCGAATAGCATATTTAGTAGAGCATTATGACATTGATCCATCCAAAATCCTACTTGTAACATTCAGTCGCGCGGCGGCACAGGAAATGATTCATCGAGTATATAAACTTATTGGTACAGTTAAATTATATGCTGGTACATTTCATGCTCTTTCATCCCAGATTCTAAGAGAGATGTCGCCTAAATCGGTGATGGATCAGCCGTTTATTGACGAGCTGCCATATCGTCTGGTTAAATGGCTTAAAACCATACAAGGGGCCAAATGGGTCCAGCGATTTAAAACGATTATTGTCGATGAATTTCAGGACATTAATGATATTCAGTGGGAATTACTAAAGTGTTTTTATCATAAGTGGGCTACAATGAGTATAGTAGGAGATGACGCACAAAATATTTATACGTGGCGGGGATCATCTGTGGATTATATTCTAAATTTCCATGAAGCTATTCCAAGGGTTAAGGATTACCAGTTATATAAAAATTATCGGTCAACAGAGGCAATTGTAACAATTGCGAATTCAATTATGCGGTTTATTCCAACGCTGCCATTTAAGGAGAAGATGGTGGCGAATACAAAAGGCGGCCAAAAGCCCGAGGTCCATTTCTTTTTTAGGGCAGCAGATGAATCTGACTGGATAACAAACTCAATTAATAAACTTATACAACAATCGTCCACTGAAACTATAGCAGTTATTTCACGGTATAATCATGATTTATTCAAAATCGAGGAAAGGCTTCATTTGAAGGGGCATCAATATAACATTTGTACGAATTATGATCCTGAAAGATCAAAGGAGCATAATAAACGGATAACACTAGCGACTATTCATGCATCAAAGGGTTTAGAGTGGGACATTGTCTTTTTTATGAATCTACACGATGATGTATTTCCGTCAAGAAAGAGTGATGAAGAAATTGTATGTGAGCGTCGCCTATTTTATGTAGCAGCAACAAGAGCCAAGAAGGCACTATATATGACCTATTCTAGACATGAGCGCTCCTTGTCAAGATTTGTAAGAGAGATTCCGCGATCCTTTTTGAAGTTTTACAATATTGCGTCATTCAAACTTAGTACAAATGAAGCCGGCAAATCAATGATGAGTGTTGATGATATGATTCGCGGATTTGATGGGGCCGACTGGAATGATCTAAGAGAGCATGATATTGTCCCAGCTATAAAGGATATTAAAACAGAATCCATATATCAGTTCGCCCAAATGTTCTCTATGCCACAATGGGTTCGTGAGTCCGATGCAAGAGATACATGGCAGGAAATGTTGCGATGGGTTACACTCAGAGAATGTGCGATTTATCAAAATAAGTTAGATGAGCTTTGTACTCCAGAGGTGAGTGAGGCACTTCTTACACTAAGAATATATCGCGAAGATATTGAATTTTGGCAATTATATGAGGCGGAGTTAGAGCATTTAGTACACAAGTTTCTAAAGCATACGCAACAGATGCCAGCAGTAGAGTATCATGAGTTGGATGAATATGTGAGAGCTAAATTAAAGCATCTAAATTGGTCTGGAATTGAAATATCACGTGCTGTTGTAATAATTGCCAAAATTAGGGGGCAGCTTCGTCCCCTACGTCATCATGGATTTGACTTAAATGAATTTAAGTTTGGAGTGGTAAGAAATTCAGTGCCGACGGAGCTACGTCCAGATGTATTAGGAAGTTGGCACAGAATACTTGATAAAAATCTGAAAACGCACGATATTGTAAATGATATTTGGCGTATTGCGGCAATTAAATCAGTAATTGAGGGTCGAAATATCCCGCTTTATCAGTATAATACAGTATATCAGTATTTATTCCAGCAGGAGCAGCAGGATATTGTTCGTGCTATAGAGACCGCAATCCCACTATGGATAGTGGGGCAGGAAAATACTAGTTTCAATCTTACGTTTGAATTGGAGGGAATAAAGTCCATACATTTTGATATAATGACGGAAAAAGGGGCATTTTATGTATTTTTCAATCCCACATTTGTGCCGACCACAGAAGATAAGATACTACTTTTACTGAAACAGTATGCTTATGAAGAAATTTATGATAAGACCCTTAAAACAATAGGGTTTTTAAATATGGCAACAGGTATGGTAATAGAATATGAGATTACACCTACCATACGGGCGCAGCTAAACCAGATGTGGTTACACCTACAAACGAAGTATAACCTCTATCAGGAGTAACTCCACTATCAGATGGCTGTGTACCAGGAGAATAAGTGCTGCCAAAGCCCTTAATAGGACGTGAATTATTAATTGTTTTAGAAGTTGCAGATGGTAGTGCGCCTCCAGGTTGTTGAATAGACGGATGTGCAGCAATTCTAGCATCCTTGGTGGGAGGGACAACATTAACGCCGCCGTGAGGCATAGGTTCTCCTCTTCCACTGCCACCAGGGAGTGCGTAGAATTTAGCCGCACCATAGCGATCTTGTTTAGTCGGATTGTTAAAGAGGCGACCAGAGCGTTCAAAGTTTTTAGTATCATTTTCAGAACGGCATGTATAAACATCGGTTCTGAGAAGTGCTTGTGGCATAGCTAATTCATCAACAAAGGCATCAGACATGGGTTTTCTATCAGGAACAGTCGAGCCAGCTACATACATATTACTTGTTTGGCTAGGAATGTATTTAGTGGAAGGGCACCATTTATCGAGGGGGTAGTTGAGCGTTTTCAGACGTGATTCAACATCAATATTGGCAGAGTAGCGACCGGGCGGATAGAACTCTCCTCCAGGAGGAAAAACCATATTGTTGGGGGGCATTGGGGCAGGGATAGCAGGTGCGCTTGTGACGTAGTTTTTACAGACTTTGGTCCAGGGACGAAAATCTTGTGGAAGTCCAACGTGTTGTTGTGGAATAATATGGCGAAGCATTTCGGTTGGATCCCAGTGTGTTCTCAAGCATACAGGTGTAAAAAGATTGCCATTAACAGGAGCAAAAGGATAGCTACTAACAAATTCTGATGGTGTCTCAAGCTGACTCATTACTTATTGGACCGATTATTTCTTAGGCCAATTATTTCTCAGGTCGCTTATTTCTCAGGTCGCTTATTTCTCAGATTTCTTTGTCAGCCCCATATATTGTACTCCAGAAGGATTGGTAGGAATGGGAATTGTAGGAATATTACCAGAAAATCCGTCATTTTTGTCTGCCAGAGCAACTTCTTCAACAATTTGAAATGTAGCATTCCATTCATTAATACCAATATCAAAAGGGTAGTATAGCCACATTGGTGTAAGTGCAGCATCATCTACATACATTTTAAATGTTAATCTATCAAGTTTACCAAGTGGATTATCAAATATAATTGGATTTTGAATAGCTGTTTCAGAGATATCACCTGTTCCAATACCTTGTAGTAAAATTTTAGCGCACATTAGTTGAATTTGACCTGTTGTTTCATTTGAAATACTATAATTCTCATTCATGCTAATATCTAAATTATTGAATGATTGTTCTGGATTCATTTGTAATAAGATATTATTTGTAGCAGAGGAGGTAATATTAAAGAAAGTACTATAAATATTAATTTTATTGAAATCTGTGTGACCTAGTCCTAGACGATAGGGTAGTGAGTTAGCTCCATTATTAACAATGGTATCTACTGGTAGGCAACTATAATATCCAATTAGAATCTGTTCAATAGCACTACAACATTCTACTTCACACTCAGTTGGAGTATGTAATGAAATTCCTGGCGCAGCAGCGTCAAGAGTTTGTGCTATAATAAACGGATCTGTTACAGTGAGTCCATTAGCATTTAATAATCTATTACTTAAAAATGAAATAGGGACTCCTTGTGAATTATTATAAGATTTACTATTTATCATATTATATGGTAGTACACTACTATATTTTGTGGATACATATATATGATGATTTAAATTAACTCTGCCATTTATTGAAGAAATTATAGAGCTATTGTAAATTATATTATTATAATAACTTGACATAGTACTATGATAGTCTAAAAAGCTTGTAAAATTAAGTGTATGCCCGTTAAAATTAGAATGAAACCGTTTTCCAAAAATAGAACTATAATTAAAGACAGTTGTAAATGTGCTATCTTCGTGTAAAGTTTCTACTTTGAATGTATTTATATTAGTTGAATGTATAATACCTGTAAACGTATAGTTATCACCTAGCCCATAACCAAACATAAATGTACTAATGTTTGAGAATAATTCAGTATATACTGACATAGAGTTAGAATATTCAGTTTTAAGAGTTTGAAATGATTTCGCATTTAAATTATTTATGGATAATTCATTGGCATACAAGTTTTGGTATTTACTATTAATATCATTTTGGATAGATGGATGTAGTGAATTATGAATGACATTAAATTGCTTAATACGTGAATTATAGTGCCAACTATATTTATTTATTGGATTATGTTCAAATGTAATCTGTTTTCTATAGCTATCAAGCGCCCCTTGATTATTAAGGCATAAATTATAATAAATATCACTATCTAGGCCTAAAAAGTTTCCTAATACTATATTATATACTTGTTCAAAAGGATAAGGATCGCAATTTAAAAATGGTTGAGCTCTTTTAGTAAGTAACAACTCTTTTAAAATTGGATAATAATATGCATTATATGCGATTTTGTCTGTAATAATAGGAAAAGAGTCAATATGTTGTTGAGAATAATATTTATTCATAACAGTTTGTTTTGATCCAGAGCTGCCAGGTTCATTAAAAAGTATTGATATATCGTGATTAATTTGAAAATCATTTTTAAAATCGGTATATGAAATTAAATTAAGTGGCGGTGCATTACTATATTTTGAATTTAGTGCATTAGCTATTTCTTCATTTGTTTGAACTCCAGATGGAACTGTAAATGTCAACATAAACGGTCTATTATCTGAAATACGTCCTACTTCTATTAAACTAATTGGATGTGATCCTTGTGTACATTCTGTTGTAGCTAAACATGTTGAGATACAGTCTGTTGTGACACCTCTATTAACTAAGGCTTTAACATATTGCTCAACAAAATAAGGTGATTGAATAAAAGTATTAGTATTATTTGGGAAGGTAATTTGGACGAGCTGAAATTTACTCACATTTTTATAAATACGTGGTGTTTTAAGTTGAAAGTTAAAAGGGCTAGGATATGCTTTAATATCTCTATTTAATGATTTAATGGTTAATAGACTAGTCCTACTTGATGTACGAGGATTTAAATAAGTAAATGAGCTTAATGAAGTAATATTAGTATTTACATCATATAATGCAGAACCTAGCCCAGGTCCTTGTTCCATGTATTTTAGTTGTTGGGCTGATGTATCAAAATTGGGTCCTGCGGCACGAATAAGCGCATAACGAGGGTCTTCTTCGCGTCTTATACGGGGATCTTCAGAGGCTGGTATATTATCGCTATCACTATAATCAGAGCTATTATCGCTTTCTGTTTTATCATCCGTATCTTCACCAGATTCATATGGTGTATAATAATGAGGGGTGATAGAACTCATTCCTAAATATTTGTAGAATTTTTCTTTATGTTTGGTCTAAAGAAAAATACATATAATAGGAGTAACAAAATGAGTTCTGATAAAGTAGACAGAAAGATAGATACATATATCGATAATATAATTAAAACAAATTATAATGGGTTCGCATCAAATAATAATAATCCCTTCTTAGTTTCACCCTATGCACCAACTGCTAATGCAGGTGTAATTAATCAAATCAATGAAATTAATGTTACTATTTCCAGTCTTAATCAGAATATATCATCATTATTTGATTTATCTACTATGACAATGAGAATAAGTACTATTACTAATACTATGAATAGTGATACAGTTACACTTAGTACTACAAATCTGGTTATGGATGCCCCTAATGTATATATAAATGCGAATGATACTAATATAACAGGTATTACTAATGTAAGTACACTTAATGCTTCAAATATATCATTTCAAACACTTACAGGTAGTACAATTAATGTTAATACAGTAAACGCATCTAAAATTAATTTTTCTACACTTACAGGTAGTACAATTAATGCAAATTCAATGACAATGTCAAACTTAAATTTCTCAACATTAAAGGGTTCTTCAATAATAGTTAATTCAACAATAATTACTTCAACAATAAGCACAAAAAATATGTTCTTTAATGTAATAATAGGTGGCGACGTTGTATCAAATGGAACTATATATTCAAATAATTCTTTTGAAGGAAACTTTTTAAGTGCTAATTCAATAATTGCAACCTCTATAAGTTTTGATACAACTACAGGATCTTTAATTAATGTAAGTTCAGTAAGTACTACATATATGAGTTTTGATACAGTTGAAGGATCCTTAATTAATGTAAGTACTGCGAGTACTACACATATAGATTTTAATACAATGAAAGGATCTATAATTAGTACAAATATGTTTACAACAAATGAATTAACATTTTCATCTTTATGTATGATTCCATCAACAATATCATCTGTTATACCTCCAGTAAATGTGTTTTATTCATCAATATTAATTTGTTTAGATGGTAGTTATTGGCAAATTCCAATATTTCCTGTATAATAACTAAATATATTTTATTAGAAAATTAATTTAGGTATTTTCTCCTTTAGGTATCTCTTATTTATATATACATCATATCTATCATATCCATTTATAAGGTCCAGAACCTTTAACATCTACAGAATCCTTTAATGGTTCAACATTTATTATCTGGCGTGTTCCATATACATGCCAGAAAAACGCACCAGGTTTTCCAAATACTTTAAATGTACCAGTCTCTTCATCTACTTCAGATGTATAAAATTCATTTTTACTATTAATCGCCGTTATTTGTATGGAAAAATTAGAGGCAATATGTTTAACATATGATGGTAGTTTAATTTCAGTATACTCATTTTCTCCTATAATATCTTTACCTCTATAATATACACCATCTTCTGGTCCTTCTAAACAGGCGTGAACTAGATATTTATTTTTATCTTGTGGGTGATCTATTACAAAGGTTTTTGATGCAGTATAAACCTCTTTAGTTACTGAATCCCATGTTAATACATTATTAGTAGCTGTTAATGTGGAAGTTCTAATAGGATTTATATATAGCGCAGTAGTTGATAGTGTATTTAATGCTATTCCAGATGCATTTAGAACAATAGTATTTGTAGACTGATTAGTCTGACCTGCCAGATATCCTATCGCGATTGCCTGTGATCCTTGTCTATCCTGACCTGCTTGAAATCCGAGGGCAATAGAGCTTTGACCTTGTGTGTTTTGACCGGCTTGAAATCCGAGGGCTAGAGCATTCTGTCCCTGACTGGTGGATCCAGCTAGTAATCCAATAGCGACACTATTAGGACCTTGTCTATTTTGTCCTGCCTGAAACCCAATAGCAATAGCACTTGTAGACTGACTATTTTGACCGGCTTGAAATCCTATGGCAATAGTACTTTGACCCTGTGTACTTTGACCGGCTTGAAATCCGAGGGCTATAGCATTCTGACCTTGACTGGTGGATCCAGCATGTAGTCCTATAGCAATTGTATTAGGTTCTTGTCTATTATGTCCTGCCTGAAACCCAATAGCAATAGCACATGTAGACTGGCTATTTTGACCGGCATGAAATCCTATTGCGATAGTGCTTTGTGCTTGTGTACTTTGACCTGCTTTAAATCCAATGGCTATAGCATTCTGTCCCTGACTGGTGGATCCAGCTAGTAATCCAATAGCGATAGAATTAAGGCCTTGTGTATTTTGACCGGCTTGAAATCCTATAGCAATAGAATTAGTACTTTGACTATTTTGACCGGCTTGAAATCCTATGGCAATAGTACTTTGACCCTGTGTGCTTTGGCCGGCTTGAAATCCAATAGCTAAGGCATTATTACTCTGACTGTTTTGGCCGGCTTGTAGTCCAATAGCGATGGTATTTTGGCCCTGTGTACTTTGACCGGCTTGAACTCCTAAAGCTATAGCATTCTGTCCCTGGCTATTAAATCCTGCACTAGATCCTACAGCTAATGCATTAATAGATTGTCTATCATAGCCAGCCTGTAATCCAATAGCGACAGTACTTTGTCCTTGATTAGTATATCCTGCTTGAGATCCTATTGATATTGCGACAGATCCTTGATTGCTGTATCCTGCTAAATTTCCAACTGCGATAGATCCATTTGAGACTCGCTCAAAGTATTTATTTATAAGATATGATTGGAGTGTATTAACCTGTTCTTGTGTAAAACTTTGATTAAAAACTAGAATATTGGAGATATAATGTTGTTTTATTTGGTCGTTATTTATTTGAAGCGTACTAATACAATATGTCGGTACTGAAGCAGTCCATGCATTATTGGCTGCTTTCATAATAGTAGTTGTAGAGGCAGTTGTTGATAGATACCATTGTGATATTGTACTAGTAGTGCTAACACTCATAATTTGTATAACATAATTATTTGTACCACCTCCAACTGTAGTAGCCGGCCCTCCATTAACACTATTTAAACTAACAAAATTATTACTAGGAGATTGTACGTTATTAAAATAAGTAGTTCCACCAAAATCATATCCATTACTCATAGAGAATGATAGAGGATCAGTATCACTTGATCCATTTTGTATATAAAAGGCAGCACCTGATATTATACGATAAACTAATGCTACAGTAAAGTTGGGATATGTAATTCCAGGTGTTGTTGTAATACTCATTTTTGTAGCATTCGGTATTGATATTTCATTTAAAAATCCATTATTTATAACAGTGGCAGGACCTCCAGCTTGGTTAAATGTTCCAATAGAGGTATTTTGATATGTACCTGAATTTATCCATGTAGTAATATTACCAAGGGGTAATACACTTGCATCATAATCGATAACAGGACTAATAGGAGCGGTCATTCCTTGATAATATTTTCCAGCTTGGAAGCCAACAGCGATTGTATTAGTTTCCTGACTAATATATCCAGCATTATTTCCTATTGCGACTGCGTTATTAGATTGACTATTATATCCAGTATTATTTCCTATAGATATACCATTTGATTGTTGAGTAATAGTGCCTGCTCCAAGTCCTATGGCGATAGCACTAGATTGTTGATTAGTATTTCCAGCTTGGACTCCAATTGCGATAGCAGTAGATTGTTGGTTAAGATATCCTGCGCCATATCCTATAGCTATCGCACCCCCACCTTGGCTAGTGCCTGCTGCCTCAGCTCCTATCGCTATGGCATATGTTGATTGATTCGTAGCGCCAGCTTGAAAACCAAGTGCTACTGTACTTTGTCCTTGATTCGCGGTGCCGGCTTGAAAACCAAGAGCTATAGCGCCTAATCCTTGACCCACGGCACCCGCCTGGTATCCTAGAACACTCGCATTTATGGCAGTAGCAGTAATAGTACTAACCGTAATTGTACTAGCTATCTCCATATTTACATGAAGTATATCAACGTTAATTGTACTGGCAGTTAAGGTGCTTGTATTAATTGTGCTTGTATTAAGTGTACTTGTATTTATAGTACTTGTATTTATAGTATTTGTGATTAGTGTATTACTGGTAAGTGTACTAGTAGTGATAGTACTTGTAGTAAGTGTACTGGCATTTATAGTATTACCAGTAAAGCTATTCGCATTAATATTAGTGCCATCAAGTGTACTAGCAGTAATTGTAGAATTAATAGTTAAATAATTAGTAACTATAGATGAAGTGTATAGCGATGATGTATTTAAAGATAGTATATTAATTGTACTAGCACTAAGTGTACTTGTAATAATAGTACTAGTAATTAATACATTAGGATTAAATGTACTTGTAATAAAGGTGCTAGTAGTTATAAGATTAGCATTAATTGTATCCGTATTAAAAGTGCTAGTATTAAATGTACTCGCATTAATTGTACTAACATTAATTATATTAGCATTAAATGTACTTGTATTAAATGAGCTAATACTTATATCGGTAGAGAATTTGGCTACTCCATTTGTGCTAGTTACAAAAATACTATTGGGTGGGACAGGATTTCCATTTTGTTGATAGGCAGTTGCGTTTCGGAGTGTCAAAAATCCATAATCTCTTGACGACATTCAATCTATTTATATAATTATAATTAATTAGTATAGATTAACGAGCATATTAAATGCTCGTTTAAAATATAAGTACAATTATGATTTTATATTTATTGGTCTAACAACCCCAATTTACTGGTGGTGGAGAAATAGGGGGGTATTTAGCAGTTTGTCCTAAAACAGGGCAATTGCAGAACATATTCTCAGCATTTGTTACTTTCGAAACATTCCATGGTGATATATTTTGATTAAATGATGAAGCACCTGAAAACATCTTATTCATATTTGTTACATTTAATGTACTCCAAGATGATATATTTTGATTAAATGATGAAGCTCCTGCAAACATACTTTCCATATTTGTTACACTTGAAGTGTTCCATGGTGATATATTTTGATTAAATGTATCAGAATTACTAAACATAAAACTCATATTTATTACTTTTGAAGTATTCCAAGATGATATGCTTTGATTAAATGCATCAGCATTTTGAAACATAGTTCCCATATCAGTCACATTTAAAGTACTCCATGGTGATATATTTTGATTAAATACTGTAGCATTTTGAAACATACTATTCATATTAGTCACATTTGAAGTATTCCAAGATGATATATTTTGATTAAACTGTTGAGCTGTATTAAACATATAACTCATATTAGCAATATTTCTGGTATTCCAATTTAATACACTATTATTATTAAAATTATAAGCATTAAAAAACATATACGATGTATCAGTAATATATTGAGATAGTGTGGATGGTAAAGATAATAAGTTTGATGCTCCATTAAATGCTCCTGCTAATGATGTTATTCCAATTTTTCCCCATTGTGATACAGATGATATTAAATTATTTCCAATATATCCAGTACGACCAGGAATATCTATACTTCCAAATGATGTAGCATACCCACTAATGCGAATTGAATAAGATCCTGGCGCACTATATGTAGTTGATGGAATATTTGTATATGTAGATGATAATCCATTACCCCAATTAACATTAAGACTACTAATTCCACTAAATGGAAGAGACATTATAAGATTAGGTGATGTAGTTACTATATTTATTATCATATTTTCATCTGGTTGTACTACATAATATGAGGGTGCAATCCATCTATTTAAACCATTAATATTAGTATAAAATGGTGTTAATAATGTATTATTATTTAAAAAATTAGATAAATTTCCAGTTGTAATTATATTATATTGGCCGCCAGAATAGTTTATTAAATTAAAATAATTGCCATTTTGTGCGGATAGAGATGATATATTTACTATATTAACTGTAGAAGTAATTGATATAACATTTTCACCATAATTATTAGAGATAGTAGTTGAATTATATATTTGTAAAGGTGTAAAAATCGATGAAGTATATAAAGTACTTGTATTAACTGTAGAAGTATTAACTGTACTAGCATTAAGAGTACTTGTAATAAGTGTTGAATTGCCATTTAAGAAATTAGCTATTATAGGTGAAGTAGATATTGTAGATATATTTAAATTAGTCGCAGTAATAGTACTATTAATAATATTAAATACTGCAGTACTAATTGTACTAGCAGTAAGTATTAAATTAACCGTTAAATTATTAGTAAGTATAGATCCTGTACTTACAGATGATATACTTACATATATAGAACTAGTTGTATTGGTATTAATTGTACTAGTATTAGTAGTACTTGTAATAATTGTAGAATTGGCAGCTAAGAAGTTTGTATAAATAGAAGAAGCATATAAGGTAGATGTATTTGCTTTTATTAAATTAATATTTGTGACATTTATAGTACTAGCACTAACTACACGCCCACTAAATGTAGAATTAACAGTTAAATTGTCTGTTATTAGTGATGAAGTATTTAAACTAGAAATATTTAAATTTGTAGTATTAACATCATTAATAATTATACTACCATTATTTATAGTATCAGTATTAAGTGTAGAATTAACTATTATATTTCTTGTTAATATAGAAGAAGTATTTACAGTAGAAGTAACCAAATTTATCATATTGATAGTAGTAGTACTTGTATTGATTTTATTACTATTTATTATGTTAATATTAGCAGTAGAATTAATAATTATATAATCTGTAAAAATAGATGATGCATACACAGTAGATGTATTTAAATTTATTATATTATTACTACTAATATTAATATTATTGACATTAATAGTGCTACCATCAAATACTGAACTAATATATATATAATTTGTAAGGGTAGATGATGCATTTAGACTAGATATATTACATATGTTTGTTATAATACTACTAACACTAAAAATATTAGAACTAAATGTACTAGCAAAAAGAGTATCATCGGCAAATATATAATTTGTAACAATTGATGATGTATCTACACTAGATATTTTTAGTGTTAGTA
>Ga0214923_10004081_pt1 | contig 17928 bp, 29 predicted proteins | sample LL1510_MetaG_FD_177993 | JGI IMG/M metagenome (GOLD analysis project Ga0214923, IMG submission 177993) | Freshwater microbial communities from Lake Lanier, Atlanta, Georgia, United States - LL-1510 | ecosystem: Environmental > Aquatic > Freshwater > Lake | place: USA: Georgia | collected... | reverse complement strand
TGCACTTCGCTTACATAGCCACCTGGTCTATAAAAATGCCCTACTCTTTTTACATCAGATACATTTCTATTTAAAACAATCATATCAAAAGGCTGTGGATTGTAATGGTAGCCTTCTGTAGGCTGTAAATCATAGTTTTTTAGATCCATGGCGTAAATATCGTCGCCATACTCATCACTAGGTCTTGTTGTTACAAAAACGCCTTTTTCACCGGTTTCTTCGTCTACATTCTTATAAATAGGCGTAGCACGCAAAGTACCTGTTTTTTCGATACTTTTGCGATTTTTACGATCACTTACGTGAAAATATAGGTGCTGAAACTGTCTAGGAATTTCCATAGTTATCCTTTAAAGTCCATAACGTTTTCTATTTATTTTAGCAATAATTCTAAACCCTTTTTGGCTAGTAAACCTTCTAGCTCCTTCAACATCAGGTACTTCTCTAGGAGTTTCTCCATCCTGATACTCTACTTGATAAATGTTTTTACCCCACCCACCTGCTTCTCTCATACTTACCGTGGCAAATGCTTTTCTATGCTCTGGTTCAGTTCTATACTTTCCAGCTACCCAGCTTCCACGAGCCTCAACAACATCGCCAATAGGAATATCTGCATCTGACCCATGGTATAACACAATGCCATTAAATTGATCTGGGTTTAATTCTGACATTAATAGTCACTCACTAATAGGTTAGGGTCTGTAGGATGTGGACGAGTGTTTTTACCATAGTGTTCTTCACTCTCTAAAGGGTGAGTCATATCGTAGTCTATAGGGCACTCTTCTTTAAGGTGCCAGTGTACTTCATGGTGTTCTTCTTCACCGTCTTCATTTAGATGTGCTATAACGTGACCTACACGCCTAATATGGCTTGGCGGCACATTATTAGCCCAATATACACCAGAATTAACATCCCAAAAGTCTGCACCGCCATTTCCTGCTGCTTGGACTATATTAGGGTGTTTTCTTACCTCATAAAGATCGGGAGCAGCATATTCAGCAGCTAAATCAACATCATCAGTAACGTGACCGCCTCGTAATCCTTTAGAAGCAATAGAGTCTCTATATAACCTATCTGCACCATGGTATAGCACAGCCGGCACACGACCAAAGTCAAAGGCTTCTTTTCTGCTCATTAGTAGCCAAAGTCCTTTCTTCTGCCGACAATGTTTTTACCACAATTCCAAGTACACACAATAAGATCACCGGCATCGCTACCAGGAGTAACTTGTACTTCAGTATTGTATAGAGGATGTACAAATGGGTTTACTTTAGGGTCCATTTCACTAGTGCCTTTAGCGCAACTAGTACACGCTGTAAGACCGTGAAAGTCATCTGTATAAGCAATAACGCGCTTTTTTGCCTTTGGGTATTTATCTGTGCTAGGGCGTCTAGCAATACCTATACCCTGTTGAACTTTAGGGTCGTTTAAATCATAGCCAATTCTATCTAAGTACGCCTGTTGAGCAGGGGTAACCTCGTGTTTAGGGAACTGATCGGGGTTTAATTCTGTCATAGAGCTAATTATAGGCTACTGCCTAACTTTATTGGTACCAAGCGTGGATTTGTCCTGGACATACCCAGCAAGCTCGTAGTCTAACCGGTGGGGGTCGAAAAGTCAAGACGACACGCCGTAGGTTTCATAACTATTTGATAACGATTATTCTGGGGGTTGGGCGAACTATACAGCTATGATCCGGATTAGTCAAATCGGGTGCTGAACAGGTGGCGAAGTATAGTGCCTAGTTGGTGCTATGGTCAATACGACACGCCAATAAACAGCAATAGGGTCAAATAGGCGCTGTGGCAAGCGTAGGCGGGTTTAGTAGCGTAGATGGATAGATAGGTGGATTAGGTGCTGAAAGGGCGTGTATGGGCGTTTTAGCGTGTATGCCAATAAACATAAGGGTTTCAGGGCTATTTCGGGCTACTGCTGGCGAGTGGGCAGGACTTCCGGTCGGTGTGGTCAGGTCAGGCAGGGTTGCCGGGTGTTGTTATCAGGTAATAGTGATCCTGGACTAGCTGCGATTAGGAGAGCAAGAGCCACCAGATCGAGTGGCACGAAATAGTCCAGGTCGAGTGGTGTTGCTCTGTGGTTCAGGTGTGGAGTGTGTCCTGTGGTGTCCTGTGTCCTGTGTGGAGTGTCCTGTGCTGTGGTGCTGTGGTGTGCTGTGGTTGATTTAGCTATGCCGGGCAACGCTGCTTTTTATGGTTCTTGGCGCTTTTATCCTGTGGCGTGTCCTGCTGTGCCTATCTGGTGTTTGTTTCTGGTCGGGTGTATCTTTGTTTCTATTCGGCAGTTAGTCGAGTATTCACTACCAGATAAGGAGTTGCCAGAAATGGTGATAACAAGAGAGAAAGAGCAAGAGCATAAGCACTTGCGCTATAAAGAAGTGCCAGCATTAGCGTTAGAGCCAGAGCAAGTGTTTATGTCCAATGGTTCAGCGCTACGAGTAGTCGGGCAAGTAAATCGGTTCGTTGATGAGAAAAACATTATTGTTTGGCTCTGCCTATTTGTAGAAAACACCAGCAACGAAGCTCGAAGCCTATTCACGACACTTGCCACCAGCGCTGTATTGCTAGACACCTACGCCACCTGTAAGGAGTGCTAGAAATGACCAGAGAAAACACTTGGGCGTGGTTTGTTGCTCAATACACCAGACGGGGCTACAAGTCGCTAAATCAGTTTGCGCTTGCCAATGGTTTCCAGAAGTCGAGTTTGTCTAGGTATTTCCACCAGCAACGAGAAGTGCCAGCCGACACGCTTGCTCGCCTATGTATCGTGCTGAAAGTATCGCCAAATGTCCTACTTACTGCGCTTGGTAAAAAATGGCAGTAGTCTTTATCCACCGACAGAAATGAGTGCCTATGAATAGATAAAAGTTATTGCCTACAAGAACTCCAAAAACTCCCCTAGTTTGTATGTGTCTAGGGGAGTTTCTTTATGCCGGGCAAAGTGATCTAAGCAGCTAACTCCTGGTCGCAGTTCCGGTGCTGTGGTTCAGGGCAGGTATTTATACCCTTATCGGTGTGAGATAGGGGCAGGGGTCAAATCGGGCTAAATCAGGTGTGTTTGTCTGGGTGTAGTCGTAATGTAAAACCACTAAGCAAAAACGCTTAGCTATAACCCGACTATTTAGGAGTAAAAACCAAAATGGAAAACCCAGAAATCAGCGTAGAAAACTTGCCAGAAAAGGTCAGTTTTGCGCTAGACAGAGAACTAATCAGCCCTGAAAATACGCTGTTTATGTGTGGCGTTAGCCCAGACGAACTCGCAGACCACCTTGCCGAGTTTGATAAGGTAGCAAGCCAAGAAGCACTAGAACTAAGCGCTTACAGAGTTGCCGAGATACTCGACACTATTACCGACCAAATCAACGACCTAGCACTACAAAACTTAGGCAAGGAGTTTCTTTACACTATTGCCGACCTAGTTATTAGTCAGGTTGTCGTGGAAGAAAGAGCAATAGTTCGCCACACCGAAAAAGCGCCAGACCACAACTGCCAGCAAGAGAGTTGCCCATTTAGCGCTAACCAAATCACACGCTACTCGTTTGAGTATGAGCCAGAACTAAACGCAGGTTTAGGCACACCAACCAGAGAAACCCTTATGAGCTTCGATAGCGAGTGGGACTAATGAACGACCAACCAGAGATGCCAGCAGAGCAACCAGACCAGCCAGAACACGAACAAGTGGCAGGTGAAACACCAGAACAGCAGGATAAAACCCTGTTCGACCTGAACGCTGAACTTGCCAAACTTATTGAGCAGGAACAGCAGAAACAGAGTGAGCCAGAAAAAGCAGCACCCGGAACTGATCCATTGGGCAACCCTAGAAACGCAACTATCCAACTTAGCCACGACGAAATCCACGCACTAGGAACAGGAGTGAAAATGCTTTATCAGTTCTGTTCTATGGCGTTGATACAGGGCAAAAACTCGCCAGATGAAGTGAAAGAGTGGAGAGAAAGACAGGACACCTTGCTCGGCTTGCGAGAACTATTGACCCAACAGCACGAAAAACATTACCAAACCGAGTGTGATGGTGATGATGATGATGAGTGCGACCACGACCATTAACCCACTAGGAGAGTAAAAATGAGTATGGCTGATGATGATACCTTGCCCCAATACGAACACAGCGCAAGAGAAAAGAAAGCGTGGTTTGAGCAAGGCTATTCGACAGGCGCAGAACTGCGAGATGTAAGTTTGATAGACAGGCTCGACACTTTGACCATAATGCTAGATAGTGTCGTAAGGCGATTTCAGGCTGATTTAGACCAAGAAAACGCAGCTCTGTCGGTTATGACCAGAGATGAACTACGAGCCTTTTGGCAACACCATACTACTTTTTGCTATTTCGTGTTCGGTGTAAATAGAGAAATGCTATCCACCTGCGATAACGAGAGTTTGCTGGAAACTTGCGAGAGAGTATTGCGAAATGAAGCAAGATTTTTACGCTTGTTTGAGAGCCACGCTGTCGAGTGGATAAATGTTATGGGAACTTGCCGAAAGGAGTTGCCAAACGAAATGTGGGCAAGGGTGCTATTCGAGGTGAATAAGGGTGGTGGCAACAAACTACAACGAACAGCGATAGAAACCTTGCTGGACAGAAAAGACTTTACTGCGCTGGCAAGTAAAGCTAAATGGCTAGAAAAAATAAATGCCAGGCTAGACGCTTACGAGTGCCTATGTCGTGCCTGTGCCGAGTGTTGTGGAAAGGCTTGTGGCTGTCGGTTCGAACACGATACCGAGTATGGCTGTGATGCCTATGATGATGACCCTAACGAGTGCGACGATAGCGACCACTATTCTTGCTGGAACTGCGACGAGAACTGCGCCTGTGCCAACCACTAACCAAGAGAAAGGAAACAAAGTGATCCATAACCACTCGCCTTGATTAGAACTAAGCAGCTAAAAACAGGGTTGCGCCTAGTGGCGATTATTCGGTGTGCGATACCCGACAACCCACGACTAACAAGAGTTAGTTATCTAACCCGACCAAGAGAAAGCGAGAGCCTAAAATGGCTATCCAAATACAACTAGAAACACCAGCACCAAACTACACAGGGCGAGAGTGGGCAACACTTCGCAGACCACAAATGACCGACCCTGAACCAGCAGGACACTTCCCAAGAGAAGTGGCAGGAAAAAACATTGGCGAGATACTCGACTTCGCTAGGGCTAATCAAAAAGCAGTAATGATTACAGGTGAAGCAGGAACAGGCAAATCATCAACGGCAGAGTGGTATTCAGCAAGCCGAAACCTGCCTATCGCCATTGTTGAGTGTAATGCCGAGATGAACTCTCGCATTGTTCAGGGTGGGTTCGTGCCAACCGGAGTGGGCGAGCAGTTAGAGTGGCACAACAGCGAACTCGCAACAGCACTAGGGCAGGAAAGCGTAGTCCTTATCAACGAAGCTACCCGTATGAGTGCTAAGGCTAATGCCTTATTCTTGCGTATTCTCCAAGAGAGAGAACTAACGCTGGACACACACAAGAACGAGAAAATCAAGGTTCATAAAAACTGCCTGATTATCGCAGACGCTAACTTAGAGTATCGTGGCGTGAGCAAACCCGACCAGGCATTTATGGATCGGTATGCCATAAAGGTTGAGTTCGTTTATGACGAGAACCTAGAACGCAAGTTTATTCCTAGCGACAGCCTGTTGGAGTTGGCTAAGGCTATGAGAGAGTTAGCCAGAAACGAAAACAAGTTCAGCACCCCGATTAGTAGCCGACTACTAAAAGAGTTCGTCGAAGTTGCCAAAGGCTTAGGCTTTGAGTTCGCCACCTATAACTTTGTCCAAAACTTCCCTAGTGATGAACGAGCCAGCGTGGAAATGTTGCTCGCCACTTATGCCGAGAGAATAAGCACCGACTTAGGCATTGACTTAGGCGCTTACACTATCTAATCCAGACCAAGAGAGAGCAAGAATAAGCCGAGCCGAAAACTCGGCTTATTCTGCCCCTGAAAAAGAAAGAAAAAACAAAATGAACACAAACGCAGCTAATACCGGGTTCGGTTATGGTTCGCCTAATGGTTGTGTCGTATGGGATACAGCCGAGAGAACAGAACTACAAAAGGCACTAGACCGAATAGAGAGAGTTAGTCAGGTGTATTCTCGCTATTCGAGTGTTATTACCTTGCGACCTGTCGAGTGTATGGTGGTAGCGCAAAGTAGCGTGCCTGTATTCTCTACTAGCAAAGTAATCGTGTTTGGTGCTAATCACCTAACCGACATTACCGACCCGAAAAACGCTATGGCGCTAAAAGGACTTACACTTCACGAAGTCTGCCACATCTTATTCACGCCTAGAAACGCCACAACTTACAGGCGCATTATTGCCAAAGAGAAGCTAGACAAGGTATTCCACATAGCCGAAGATGCCCGAATAGAAACCTTGCTTATTGGCAGGTTTGGAACGAACATTACAGCGTGGCTCAACGCAAGTGTATTCAGGCACTTATTATCGCCTGGACTTGACCTTTCAGCGCAGTTCGTAATAGTCGCTGGCAGGACTTATCTGCCTTTACAGATTAGACAGGCTCTAAGAGATGTCTTTGCTCTACCTGAACACGCAGACGAGATAGAAATGTTGCTCAACGAGTATCGCCTAATGGTGTTCAGTAATGATGATGTTGTTATGCGAGCCTTAGAAATCTTGCGCAGACTAAACGAGTTGTTAGGTGATCTAATAGACAAGTCTGGAACAAAAGGAATACCTAGCCCCAATGGACACGAAAAGCGTTCTAATGACGAAATAGAAAGCAGCACTTCACGCCCACTCTCTATCAAGGAACAGGAACAAGCGCAGAAGTCAGCAAGCCGACAAACACCACAAAACACTAATGGCACTAATCAGCAAGCGCCTAACAAACCTATTGACTTGCCAATAGACCCGACACATAAACAGGGTAAAGGTAATGAGCAGGGTTGCTTGCCTATGCCTAGTTCGAGTGGTGGCAAAACAGGCAACGACAAACCTGAAAACCAGAACCAAGAAAACGCTAATGGCGCAGGTAAAGAGAAAGCAGAGCTAACGCCAGCACTAGAAAAAGAAATCAGCGACCTATGGGAAAAAGACCTGTCCAAAGTGCGTAATGAAGTCCAAAAAGACATCAAAGCGTTCAGGGCAGACTTAGACCTAAACGACACTAATGCTAAAACACCTAGCAAGGCTCGTTATTCCAACAGAACCATAGACCACAAAACCCTTAGTGCTGGTCGGCAGTTCGGCATACAACTAGAACGCATAAAAAGCGACTTAGAACCGGGCTGGAAGTATCGCCAAGACGAAGGCAAAATCAACGCCAACAGATACCTAACAGAGAACGACCCTGAACGAGTATTTGACGAGTGGCAAGATGGGCAGGAAGAAGCCACCGACATCGAAGCTGTAATCCTGTTAGATAACTCTGGCTCTATGAGTGATAACGACAAGGCACTAAAAGCGTATAAATCTATGTTCGCTATCAAAATGGGCTTACAGGCTATCAACGCTGGTTGCCAAGTTATCACCTATAACGAGCACGCTGAAATGTTGTATGAGCCTGGCGATCAGGTCAAAGGCGAAATAAGAGATGCTGGCACAGGTGGGGGAACAGACCCGAAAGACGCATTACTTTATGCTCAAAGTGTATTCGCCAACAGCAAGCGCAGAGTAAAAGTCCTATTCACCATTACAGACGGAGAGTGGGGAAACAGCGAACAATGCGACGAGATTATTAGCGTGCTATCGGCAAGTGGAGTGCTAACTGCCATAGCGATTATCGGTAATGAAACTAACAACAGGCACGAAAGTTTGATTAGTGCCAACATCAAAAACCCGACAGACCTAATCGGGTTAGCCAAATCCATAGTTCAGTTCGCTATCGCAAATGCGCTAGTGAAGTAAGAGAAAGCAAAGCAAATGAACCTAAAAGAGCTAAAAAAGCAGCACTCGGCAGACCCAAACACCTTGTTCGTTATGTCGCAGTATTCCAACCCAACAGCAAATACAAGTTCGGTAGTCCAACTTGTATCTACAAAAAAGCTAATGTGGCAACGAGAGTTCGGGTGGTATGGAAGCTCAATGGACAAACAGCAAGTAAAGTCTGCCGAACAAGTCATAAACAACCCTAATGTAGCAGAGCCGGGTGGTCGTGGCTATGTCCTATTGGTGAAAGAAATACAGCACCCAAAGATGAACCCTAGTGGCGAAAAGTATTACCTAGCGAAACCAGATGATTTACGGGGGTTATGGTCAGTAGTCGAACAACAATGGCAAAAAGAAAAAGAACTTTACAAGATTATTGAGCAACTGAAAGAGAAAAAAAGGCAAATACTAAATAGCCAAACCAAACTCGCACAGGACAAAGTCGAGCAGTTAGTAGAACAGATAAAAGCCTTTACTCAGGAACACAGAGTAGGACTAGGCGATTTAGACCCAGAACCTGTTATCCAAAACTCAACTAGGGTGGTATTCCAGCGTAAGCACTACCCAGAACTAGAACATTTAGCAGGGGCATTTACAGACGATTTAGATAACTACCAACTAGAAAACGAGTATCACCTTTACAAGTTGCCACTAGATCACCTACTAGACTTTATGGAAGTTATCTACCAACTCAAACAGGACAAAGCAGAGTTAGAAAAAGAGCTTGACCGAGAAAGAAAGAGAAATGAACTCGCCAGAACAGACAACTAACGAGAAACTATACTCGCCAAAACAGATAGCGCTATTGGCTAACCTGCCACTCAAAACTATTCACAGGTGGCTCGAAAAGGACACGCCAGAAAACCCTGTATTTATCGGCAAGGGCAGTATTCGCAAGCACCGAGTTTATAGGCTCGCAGATGTAGAGAAATGGCTATCAAAACAGCGTAAAAGGGGAATACAGGCTAATCCCTACTACTTGCTAGGTAAAGAAATAGCAGAGTTAGAGCAGAGCCACCCACAGCATTACAAGGCGATTATGGACATACTAGACAACGCCATTATGGACACGCTGAAAGAAAACTCAAATGCCTAGACACTACCAACCAGACAACCACCCCAAAAACCCTAGATACCTAAAATCCTTGCCTACCACAGAACAGATAGACAGCGTAAAAAGGGCTATCTATGACCTGTCTAAAATACTGAACGACCTTGATGAGTATTACGACATCTATGGCAGTTATCCAAGCAAAATAAAACTAGATAACCCTAATAACTATGATGATGAATAACCGGGCAGCTAGATCGGGTTTAGTCCAGCCAGGACTAAATCCGGTTAGCCCTTTATTATTTTTTTTGTTTTTATTTTTTTTACTTGACATAATAATAGTTATCGGCTCACTTATCCACAGAGTTATCCACAGGAGATTATCTAATGACTAGACCAAGCAAACAACAGCAAATAGAGCAAGCGCATACAGCGCTATACGACATCAAGCGCAGACTATTACTACTCAGGGCAGGTATCGCCAGAAACAGCGAGGGTAAGCCTGTGGAAATCAAGATAGAACCGGCAACTATAAATGTTATTGACGACATAACCAAACTCATAGACAGCATCAGGGCTAATGACTAATAGAAGAAGCCAAGAAGAAGCAAAGACAAAGCAAAGCCATAGCAGAAGCAAAGCCATCGGTATTGGATTTATGTTGGCTGCCAGATTTAGATTTGGCAGCGATCTAAAACTACAAAGCCCGATCCAAACCAAAAGACAAAGCAAAGCCAGAAGCAATACCAGAAGCCAAACCAGAAGCAATACCAAAAGCAAAGCACAACTTACCATAATCAAAGAAGGATAAAGACAATGATAAAATGTGGCTGGTGTATTACAAAACACCACGAAGGGTGTAGGATAAAAATCAACACAGGGCAAAAGGTAGTCATTTGCGATTGCGAATGTAAGCCAGAAGCCAAAGCAGAAGCCAAAGCACAAGCAGAAGCAGAAGACAAACCAGAAGCCGAAGCACAAGCAGAAGCAAGACCAATAAAAAGAAAGAAATAAAATGCAAAAAGAAATAGAAAACCTTATTGACAAATCAGCAGAGATGGGCAAGGCTATTGAGCGTGGCGAAATCTTTATTATGATTGTTGAAAGGTTCAATGAAGCCGTAATAGCAAAGCAAACAGAAGTAGCAAAAGCTTTACACAGCATTCTAGAAGAAATAGCAAGCAAGACCACAAGCAAGACCACAAGCACTACCACAAAGGAAGATAACTAATGCCATATATAGATGTCTTAGGTCAAGAGTGGGGGTTTTACTGCGAAGTATGTGGCAACTACTCTAACGAAGAATGCGATTGTTGCATTGAATGCCAAATGGTATATGATGAATGTGAGTGTGAAGGAAACTAATGCAAACATTTATACCAATAGCAACAACTAACTTTAGGGAAATTGCTAAAGTGCTTGATAATCAACGCCTAAACAAACAGGCGTTAGAAGGCTGGCAAATCCTTATGACGCTTACTGAACTAGACCCTGATGGCAATGATCGTATTCCTAAAGGTTGGCGTAATCATCCAGCAGTAAAGATGTGGCGTGGCTATGAACGCGCTTTACTTGATTACATTATTGCTATGTGTGATGAATGGCGTGATAGACAATACAAAACCACAATAGACACCAAGGCTAAGGCAACTTTTAAAGTAGCATTAGCAAAAGGCAAAGTGTCTAATGTTTTGTCCTATCCACCTTGTATAGTAGAAGAAGTTGCTACAACACACCGGACAGCATTACTTGCAAAACACTATGAATGGTATAGTCAGTTCAACTGGGCTGAAGATACTGGAACAGCACCACTTACCTATGAATACTTATGGGTAATAGAAGAAAAGGAAAATAACTAATGGAAGAACAAAAAGCATTTGAATCATTCCCATTTGATAAGGAAAACTTTGAAAGTTGGATAGATGAAGATTTGTCTATAAAACTTACAGATGAGCAATGGAAAGAAGTAGTAGATGAACTTGATGAAAGGGCATCTGAATTTATTGACACTTTAATCTATGAACTAGCATTAAAGTTTAGGAAGGATAACTAATGGAAGACAATTTACCTTATAACTGGAATGTTGTTATTGAATTTAATGAGGATCGCAAAGCTTTTGTGGCTCAAATTATAAAGCGTAAGGGCTATCAAGTTTTATATGGAGGTCCTTGGCATTCTAAAATGATGGGGTTTATGGAACTATCAGATGCAGAAGTAAACGCATTAGATAACCTGGGATTATTAACTCCTGCATTTAACATAACACGGGTTCATTCTGCAGGAAGGTTTGTATCACACATTAAAAAACATTCTGCACCAGAACTAACAAATCTCCTAGAGTTTACAACAACAACTGCTAGGCTATAAGAAAAGGAAATTAAATAATGAAACCAAAAGATACTTATTTATGTGATAACTGCTTTGAAATGGATGCAGATTATGGAGCAAATGGTATTGACGGCACTATGGTATATATTTGTAGTGTTTGTAAAGAAGAAGGAACATTTTACAATGTCGAATTTGAAGGAGATAACAACTAATGGCTAGGTATACAGCAAGGGTAGAATTCATAGTTTATGAATTTGAAGCAGATTCAGAACACGACGCTAACGACAAAATAAATGATTTAATTGACGCATTAGCTTCTGTAAAAACACAATTGCAATGGGACGAAGTTGATTGGCGTTTGTACGAAGAAGATGGGTATGGCGTTTAATGTTAAACAATAACGAATTACTCACAGAAGATGAAGCAACATTAGTTATGACTATTCTTCTAGATAGTCTTATGGAACTAAAATCTACACAAGGACTCTATGACGATTTTGGTACTATAAAGGATCTAGAAACAGCAATAAAAAAATTAGATAATACATTTTTACAATTAGGATACTCTGATGGAAACTAATACCTACGACTATATAATGGGGAAATCTATTAAATGTGATTGGTGTAGTGAATACAAAACAATTTTAGAAGATATGTCTTGTACTTGTGGATCTTGTCTTGATTACCAAGTATTTATTTGTTTTGAATGTAAAGATAAACAAGAAAAGAAGGTGTTTCATTTTGAATTCTAAAGATATAAAGGAACTAATAAAAACAGCAGAAGAACAAGGCTGGAAGGTAGAGCGTGGCAATAATGGTCATTATAAGTGGTTATCGCCAACAGGTGGAATGGTAATAACTTCTTCTACCCCTTCTGATAAAAGGGCTTTTGCCAATATGCAGAGTGATCTTAGGCGTTATGGATTAGTTTTAGTTAAAAAGAACCCCAGGCGTAAAGACCGGTAAAATAGAACTACATCAAAAAACCACACCATTGACAAATACAAAGGCTGGCTGTGTAGATACTCTTTCTGCATAAGTAGTCTTGGATAGGAGGTTCTATGATGAACAAAGGAATAACAATATCGGTTCTTATAGCACTATTATTAGCTGGGTGTTCAGCGTCTGTTTCTACGGCAGGCACTACTCATTTAACTAAGTCAGTAATAAAAGATCCGGTAAAACCTAAAACCTTTTACCAAATGGTAAAACCACAACGCAATACAATACAGATGAAGAAGGTAATTAAGTACCTAAAAACTCGTGTAGGAAGAACATCCTATGTGTTTGCAGGTTCTAGTCCTCGTGGATGGGACTGCTCAGGTCTAGTACGCTGGACTTATGAAAGATTCGGTCTAGAATTACCACACTCAGCAAATAAGCAAGCTCATATAGGCAAGCGCGTCTCTAAGCCAAAAGTAGGAGACATTGTAGTATTTGCGTATAATGGTTCAACTAACTTTTATCATTCAGCAATTTATATTGGTAATGGTAAAATCATTAATGCGAATTACGGATCAGGTACAACTATAATTCAACCATTGACAGATTACAAATATAGCCAAATAAGGTTTGTAAGAATAGTTGATACTTTATAGCAAAAACCCCCTGGATAAAACCAGGGGGTTTTTCTTTACTTATTACTGGTTATCTTTAACCAGTTTAATTTCACAAGCATCAGTAGTGCAGTAAGCTTCACCAATAGCATCGGCTGCCAAGCCAGAGTAAATGCCAGCCAAGTCAATTGGGAAGAGCTTCATAGCGTATTCTTCGTATTCTTCTTTTGTGATTTCTTGATATGGCATCTGAGCATACACTTTATTACCACTAGGCAAGAAAGATACGGTCTTTAACTGACCATCATACATATGAAGTACACGACCAACATCTTCTGCTTCTGTTTCAGGATTAAAAGATACGGTGACTGATACAGAGTTGTCTGACCAGTGCCTTTGAGCTGTGGCAGCTAAGGCAATCTTTTCGTAAATAGATACATCTTTGGCAGAACGAACAGAGTTTGATTTAATAGGGAAGTAAACTACTGAAGATCCTTTTGTGTAGACGCTTTCTTCTACACGATAGTTAGCCATCTTAAATAAAGGCAACATTGGATCATTATCAGCAAATGTAATTAAGCGCATTTGGTAACGACCTGCAACATCCCAGTGAACTCCAGCAGATTCACCTGCAAGTAGTGATACCGTGCCTGATGGCTTAATAGTTGTAGTCTTTATAGATTCACGAATACCTAACCACTCTGAATATTTCTTATCATATTCAGATACAATCTTGTACCCTTCATCCATCCATTGACGAAGTTGTGGCAGTCCACTATTATCAGCAAAATTTGCTACACCAGACATAGAAGTTCCAATACGCCTATTGCGTTGCATAATAGCATTAGTTTCTTCCCAATGTGTAGGAAGCAAAGTCACAGTTTTTGCGTAGAGATAAGCAAATTTTAATGTACGTTTGTAGTCATCAAGATCTGTGTGACGATTCAAATAGGTTTCAACCAGAGTACACATTTCAAAACTTTCTAGGCTTTGTTCTGCACAAGGATTATACCCAGCTACACGCCAATCTTTGTTATTAGGCGCATCTACTAAGCGACCATATTTACGAGATACATCCATCCAGATAACTCCAGGCTCACCATTACGAGCAATACCATCTACAATAGGAGTAAAGTCTGTACCAACAGATACTTCTACGGAGTTGTTTGACATCCAACCCCAGTTAGCCATACGTTCTGGATTGACTTCTGGATTCTTTAGTTCTAGAAATTCTTGGTCATCAATACTTCCAATTAGTAATTCTGCTGAACGACGAACGTTTCCAGATACAACACAAACACCAATCATATTTCCGATATCAGCGATATCTTTACGGGTTAATAGCTGTCCTGTACGACCTAAAAATAGATTGCGAATATGATCGTGTAGTTTGATTAGTGGTTCTGGTCCTGATGCTGTTCCTCCAAATGTAGCAATAGGTGCGCCATATTCACGAATTTCTGAATAATTGAATACCCAAATAGGCTGATCTGGTTTTAGATATGAGTTAATTAAGGCAACAGTGCTATCTGCCCATCCTTCACGAGTATCAGGAATAGTAAATTCTACCTCATTTTTAGGCGCATAAATTTCAAACCCTTTATCTGCTCCTTTATCATCAAATCCAACTCCTACACCCAACATACTGGCTTCCATAAGAAATGCAAATGGTTTGGCAGGATTGGCTTTAGTCATTTCTGAGGTAGAAACAAACGCACAATTTTGTAGTGCAGCCGAATTACGATATTCATTTACTAATGGAGTACCCATAACCCATAGTCCACGACCTGGTGGTGTCCACTTTAAGTTGAATAAACGATCATAGGCTTCTTTAGCACTGGCAGCTGCTTTAGCGTCGCTCCAAGGTAGCCTGTTTTGTTTAGCGTGGTCTTTTTGCAATGAATACATACCATTGATTACACGCTCACATACTTCTGCCCAAGTTTCTTTAGTCCCATCCTCTTTCTTACGTGAATAGGTGCGTAAAAAGGTAATCTCACCTACAGAGTTGCCAGCGACATCTTGATATCCAAATGGTGGCTTCTTATCCTTATAGGTAGCTACAAAGTCTTCAGATAGTTTGAAGGAAAAATTGGTCATAGTGATCTCCATTAATAAAAAGGGGGTATTTTGCATTTGAGCAGAATACGATTGTATCGCATAAAAGTGTGTTTGTCTAATCGCGCATAAAACTATTTTTTTGCACGTGTTAATTCAAAATACTTCTGACCTTGTTTCAGGGTCATAAAACCACTGTTATCAGATAACAGCTATTCTATTGAATCGCGTATAATTCGGTTAGTATCGTCTGCATTTATAGTGTTTGGCATCTCTCTAAGTGCTTGTGCACGATCACCAAATATAGCTGACAAAACTCCTCCACTAGATGAACGTTCGGCAGTTATTCTAACAAATTCTCTGTTCTCTTCTAGTTCCTTCATAGACTTAACTAACTTCATTAAACGGTCTACTTCTTGAGACACATTTGGATCTGCGTATCCACCGTTCATCTCCTCTGCAAACCGCATAAATGCTACTCTCTGCCCCTGCATTTCAATGATTGCAGTTAACAATGCCTTTAACTGATCCTTGGTTTTTACCTCTATTGGAAGGTTAAATGCACAGGTATTTTGTGGTTTAAATGCTGGACAATTTGCAGCTACAAAACAGGTGTCGCATTGTCTTAAACTCATACTTTGAGATTTGACTACTGGAACATCTTTTAGAATATCAATTCCATTTTCTGTTTCTATTACAGTCTTATATTCATACCCAAAAACAGGCATAGAAGTGACTTCCATAGGGTCTCTTTGCACTACTTCTGTACGTTCTTTTTTGAGATCCATTTCATCACTGTTATTAGATACATTACCCCCAAATTGCATCAAACCTGTATATAGGGTATCATCACTGTTATCAGATAACAAGGATTCGGATAAACCGCCTTGTATTACTCTTAAATCTGGTTTATCTTTATCCATTGTTTTCTCTAACTGTAAATAGGACCAAATTGCAACTTTTGTGGCTTCTAAAGTATCGTCATCCACAAACTTTTTAAAATCTAATCCGGCTTTATCTACTATTGGTTTATATCGTAATCTAGCTTGATCCTTCATCTTTTTAGGATACCTAACTAGTTTACTACCATCCCAAACAATTGTCTCGCCTCTTCGCATTGGAGTTAACCAGGATAGGGTACTTGCTGTAGAAAATGGAATCTGCCGTAAATTGTCTGGTTTGACTGTAGCAAGGGCGTGGAATGAAATACGGGTATTTTGTCGTATTCTTCTTGTAATGCCCGCTAGCGACGGCACAGCCTCGATTTCGGTACCTGGAATGGCTATGTTAGAATGCTCTTTTGCCCATTCTTCTAAAACTATGGTTTTATATGACTCGTGCCAAACTACCCATAGTTTTGGATCTCCTGCATAAACTGCCCTATTTTGAATAATGGTATGTAACCCCAAAATTTGGCTATCAAACTCTGTAAATCCCTCTATACGGTCATAATTATTGGCTATAAACTCTTCATATTCGGCAGCGTATTCTTGTAGTTCTGCTATGGATAAATTGGCTTTATCGGCTTGTACTGCACCTGAATCAACCCATACTTTCATATCTGGCAAAAAATGTTCACCAATTAAATATGTCTTTTTCTTTGGTAATCCACGTTTACGTAATCCCCAGTAATTTAGCATAACATTGGTTACGCCTGATCGTTCTAACAGGGTACGATTTGATGGAATTTCTACCCCACCAAAAATAATCATTATTCTCCTATTAAATAGTCCAATACAGGTTTATTGTCTTTTAACACCATCATTATAGTTTCTTCGTACATCCCTATAAAGTAGTGCTCTGTGTCTTCAAAATTTAACTTTGGTGCCATTTTATTACCTGTAAAAAAGGTAAACCGAATTGCATGAAATATTTCGTGCATCAGTACTTGGCGTTTACGGCTATCAGGTGCGTCTTTGTCTATAACGATCATATTACGACGCTCTAAAGTGTATCCGTAATTGTCCTCATATAACATGCCGTCTTCTTTAGAGGTATGCTCTACAATAGTCCAAACCTGTGTACCAATTTTTAGTGTTTCGGGTAGGTTACTCAAAATTTATTCCTTCGGTCCGTTGTAGTCTTGCGTCTGTTGTTTTTAATATATTTTGCTTTTCAATTGCGTCTTGTACTTGATCCCAGGATCTAATCTTTTTAGGTGCATCTGGTCTAAACTCAGCTCTTAAATACTGAGGAACACCAAACATCAAACTAGGTATGCCCAAATCAAATGCATATACCCATAACTTAGGGTTAGAAGTTATGAACAAATCTATATTACCACGAGATCGTGCTACCTGTATTTGCCTCTCTTGTAGATTTTCAGTTTCTAAATGAACTGACTTGTCAATAAGTAAATCATAATCTACAATTTTATTGACATCTAGCCAGCGCTTAGCTTCTGCCTCTGTCATTTCTGTCATTAATACAATTTGATTATAGGCTGTCAATGGTCCGTACATTAATACTCCGGTAGAAATGACCCCATCTTCTCTATCCTTTAATACACCATCTATTTCTACTAGTATTCTCATTTTTTACCAACTATTGTAATTAGGCTTTTCTTGTTCAAAATCTTTTACATGCTGTAAAAACTCATGTGGCATAAATTGACCCTTTTCGTATGGCTGTTCGCCCCAATTTAATGAATAATCATGCAAATTAGTTACTTCAATCGGACCATGCTTAGGATGGTAATGAGTAATATAGGCATAACCGTGCCATACATGCTCCCAACCATCTGAGTCTTTTTTGTACACTTCTGGTAATCCATCTTCATTTTCTCTAATCATATTGTCAGGAAAATTAGCCATTCTTTGACGTAGCATTTTATAATCACGATCATGCTGTTCTTCTGGATCATTAGTGCCCCCCGTAATTTCCCATAAACGATCAGCCCATGCTTTAACATTCATGTCTTGTTCTTCTTTAGGTGTAAAATTGTTGCCCATAATTTCCTCAAACTGTTTACCTACATTTGGGTTTTCTTCTGGCTGTTCTTCTGGTTTATCATTCATAAT
>Ga0214923_10004080_pt1 | contig 17932 bp, 12 predicted proteins | sample LL1510_MetaG_FD_177993 | JGI IMG/M metagenome (GOLD analysis project Ga0214923, IMG submission 177993) | Freshwater microbial communities from Lake Lanier, Atlanta, Georgia, United States - LL-1510 | ecosystem: Environmental > Aquatic > Freshwater > Lake | place: USA: Georgia | collected... | reverse complement strand
ACTGATGCAGCTCCCGTTCGTATCTTCCGACTTCGGTTATGTCGATGTTGTCAAGACGGCCACTCACGCCGGAGAAGATGGAAAGTACTTCATCCTCAACACCGAGGGGTTCGTACTGAGGTTGCTTTAGCAACTCTTGCAATCTCTGACCACGAGTCAACTGCGCTTGGGTGGCCTTGTCGAGATCGGAGCCAAACTGCGCAAACGCAGCCAGTTCCCGGAACCGCGCCATATCAAGTCGCAGGCGCCCTGCAACACCGCGCATCGCACGCGTCTGCGCAGCGCCACCCACGCGGGAAACCGACAGACCAACGTTCACCGCCGGCCGGATACCCGCATTGAATAAGTCGCCCTGCAGGAAAATCTGGCCGTCCGTGATGGAGATGACGTTCGTCGGAATGTATGTGGAGATGTCACCCAGCTGGGTCTCGATGATCGGAAAGGCGGTCAGGGAACCTCCGCCATACTCCTCCGACAGGCGCGCCGCTCTCTCGAGAAGGCGGCTGTGGAGATAGAACACATCCCCAGGGTATGCCTCACGACCAGGTGGGCGCCTCAACAGAAGTGAAACTTCACGGTACGCCCACGCGTGCTTGGTGAGGTCGTCATACGCAATGAAGGCGTCCCGACCACTATCGCGGTAATACTCGCCCATGGCCGCGCCGGCGTACGGAGCCAGGTACTGGAGCGAAGCCGATGCTGACGCCGATGCGATGACAATGATGCTGTTGGCGAGAGCACCATTTTCCTCAAGCGTTCGAACTAGCTGGGAGACCTTCGCCTCCTTCTGCCCAATTGCGACGTAGATGCACACGACACCGGTCTTCTGCCGCGCCTGGTTGATGATGGTGTCAGTGACGATCGCGGTCTTGCCTGTTGCCCGGTCGCCGATGATCAGTTCCCGCTGCCCGCGGCCGATCGGGATCATGGCATCGATGGACTTGATCCCCGTCTGCAGGGGGACCCGCACCTCTTGACGCATGATCACGCCCGGCGCCACAACCTCAACGGGACGAAACTCTGTCGCGTTGATCGGGCCTTTTCCGTCCAGAGGCTCACCAACCGGATTGACAACCCGACCGAGAAGCGCGTCGCCGACAGGAACCTGAGCAATCCGGCCCGTTGTACGAACCTCAGTGCCCTCAGCAATCGCCTTGTAGTCGCCCAGGATAATGGCTCCGACCGTGTCCTCCTCGAGGTTCAAGGCCATGCCAAGGGTGCCGTTGCCAAAGTCCAGCAACTCACCAGCCATCGCTTGCGACAACCCGTAAATCCGGGCGATGCCGTCGCCAACTTCGATAACCGTACCCACATTTGTCGTACGTACCGGCTGGTCAAAACCGCTAATTTGGTCGACTAGCGACTTGACAATGTCTTCAGATCGGATAGCCATGTCCTCGTCCTCTCGGTTGACAGTTCTGCCGGCGCGCGGGCATCACGACATGAGCTCGCGAAGCACTTCCAGCCGTGTGCGAACACTGTAATCGAAGATTTGGTCGCCCTCTCGGATCGTCAGGCCACCCAGTATTTCAGGATCCACGCGAACCGTTACCGATACATTCGAAGCATCACCGGCTGCCCCAGCGACGCGTTCCCTCACCCGCTGGATCTCCTCGCCTGACAAGTCGGTCGCCGCCGTCACGATCACGCGCCGAACCCCGGATGCCCTGTCTGCAAGCTCGCCGAACCATTCAATGACCTCGGGAAGCAAGTGCAAGGAACGTCGACGCGCCATGACTGCCAGGAAGTGACGTGTGCCGATCTGAAGATCAGCACCGAGCTTGAGCTGATCAATGACGCCAAGGGTCGCGGAATTGATATGGGGGTTCCCAATTGTGGCCCTGAATGAGCCATCCTCAAGTGCCTCGTTAAGGATGTGCATGTCACGGGTCCATGCACTCCAGGAGTTGCCTGAGGACGCAATGGACGCAATGGCCTCAGCGAACCGTTTGGAGGCGAGCGTACGTCGCGCCATCAGTCGGCCTTGGCCGCCAGTTCGGTTTCGGCGAGCGCCTCGTCAATGAGCCGGCGCGCATCCTCAGTGTTCAAGCTTCTCTTGACAACTCGAGTCGCAGCCATGATGGCGATCGTGGCGACTTCGCCTCGTAACTCCTTGAGCGCCGCATCGCGCTCTCGGGCGATGTCTTGACGCGCCCGTGCGATGATTGCCAACGCAGTGGCCTCGGCGTCGAACATGGCCTGTTCGCGAATCCGCGAAGCAACATTCGCCGCCTCATCGAGCACGGCCCGAGCTTCATCGCGGGCACGATTCAGTTGGTCACGGTACGTCTGGCGATCACGTTCGCCTTCCTCACGCATCCGCTTCGCGTCGTCAAGGTCAGACTTGATGCGCGATGCCCGCTCATCAAACATCCGCAACACCGGCTTGTATGCAAGCCGGTTAAGCAGGTAAAGCAACACAAGGAAATTGAACGACTGAATGGCCAACTTGTACGGGTCAAGCCCGAGCTGCTCAAAAAGTCCCATGTGATATCTGCCTACCTCGGTCCGGATTATTCAGCCATCGGACGATGAAACGGATTTCGTATCGCCGCCAGACGCCTCACTTGACTCGGCCAATCAACCTTCGGGTGGCCCCACGCGGGGTACTAATCCCGCTGGGCCACCTTTCAGCGAAAACGCGCTAGACGAATGCAATGATCAGGGCGATAACCAAACAGTAAATCGCAATGGCTTCGGCAAGGCCAAGGCCAATGATCATCGTGGTCCGAACGGCATTCTCAGCCTCGGGATTGCGGCCGATTGCATCCATCGCACCTCGAACACCCATGCCAATCGCAAGCGCTGGTCCAATTCCACCGACTGCAATCGCAAATGCTGCTGCGAATTTCGCAGCCTCTTGAACTGTTAGAGATTCCCCAAAGTGCAGGAACATTTCAGAACCCTCCGATGCGTAACTGTGGACGAAGACCTCGCCAGGTCGCCGAACCGGTGGCGGGCAACCTTGAAGGTCTAGCCCTACTACCACCAAACACCGTCAAAGGCAGAAAGGAAGTGAGCCGCGGGAAGCCCCCGGCCCTGTCAACCCCCTGCGTCTGGTGCGTCTCAAGAGCGGACACAAACCATTGCAACTCTGCGGGTCAGTGACCACCTCCGTGGCCATCTCCATGATCACCGTCTCCGTGACCATGCCCTCCGTGCCCTGCCGGGATATAAGTCGCCAGCGTCGTAAAGATCAGGGTCAGCATCCCGAAGATGACCGCTTGGATGAAGCCGAACAATAATTCCATGCCCATGAATGGCACTGCAACAATTGGCCAATTCATGACGGCCATCAGCATCTCTCCGCCGAAGACGTTTCCGAACAACCGCATTGACAGAGAGACGGGCACGAACCCCTCGATCATCACCTTGATAGGTGCAAGAAACCACGGAGTAGCAAGCTCCTGAAGATATCCCTTCGTACCGTGTGCCAACACCCCCGACGCATGAATGAAAATGAACGCGATCAACCCCATACCGAGGGTCATGTTCAGGTCGGCGTTTGCCGCCCTGAACAGATGCACGGTCTCCGACTCGTGATGTTCGGCCGGTTCGGGTGATCCTTGGGAGCTCGGGCGGCTCCCAACCGCCTCGGCGGCTTCAGCAATGGCCACAAGGCTATGAGGCTTGGCCATCGCACCATGAACTTTCGGGTTTGGCACGGAAATTGTTCCGACGCCCGGAAGCAGGGCCATGTAATTCGACGTCAGGATGAAGACAAAGATTGTGGCGAATAGCGGGAAGATGCGCCGGCCTTGCGGGCCGGCCGTCGAGATGACAGTCTTGTAGAGGAACTCAATGACGAACTCAAGAAAGTTCTGGATGCCCGAAGGCACAAGTGCCGGGGCACGACCGCCAAGCCAGCCAACGACGACGAGCAAAGCAATCGCCATCCACGCCATCACCATCGAATTGGTGATCCCAACGGGCCCGATGAAGAAGAGCTCCTCAGCCTTAAGACTGGCGTGCAGTTCCATGCAATCGTTGCCTCAGACAAATGTCATCTGAAAGTAGATGACCCGGTTTCGTGGCGTTGCGTCCAAATTCGGCCCCACGCCCACCCGATCAATTGCGACGGCTTTATCGTTCTGGATTGCCTGGGCCTTTCGGCCCCACTCGGTTCACAACTTGCAGCCGATAGATTGCGTACATGAGGTACAGGCTGGTCATGAAACCCCCGAACAGTCCCAGAAGCAGGAAAGCAGGAGTAGTTCCAAAATGCCCATCTGCGTATAGACCGGCAAAAACCCCGCCTGCCAGACCCGATATCACCGCAACGCCGAACTGAGATGCGAGGCTCGCAGCCTGCCACCCGTTCATCTTCACAAATTAGTAAATCGAGTTTTCCGCGCCTCAGGACTATACCAACACCGCCCGACGCGGCCGATAGGTGCACATACCCTACAAATGAAACTGCCCGACCATCACTGGTCGGGCAGGTGGTGCCGAAGGTGGGACTCGAACCCGCACGGGAGTACTCCCACTACGCCCTGAACGTAGCGCGTCTACCAATTCCGCCACTTCGGCATGACCTAATGACTATACCCAAAAGCCCGGCCGGTCTAGACCATTGCCTTCGCTTTTGACATCGACATCAGGAACTCATGATTGGTTTCGGTCTTGCTCATCCGGTCAAGCATCGCCTCGACGGCCTCATTGGTTCCAATCGCGGCCAACATGCGGCGCAGCATCACGGCCTGACGGAAGACGGTCTCTTCCAGGAGCAACTCATCACGGCGAGTACTGGATGCCTGAACACTGATCGCCGGGAAGATTCGCTTTTCTTGCAGCTTCCTATCGAGTCGCAGCTCCATGTTGCCAGTCCCCTTGAATTCCTCATAAATAAGGTCGTCAAGCCGGCTCTCTGTCTCAACAAGGCAAGTCGCGATGATTGTCAGGCTTCCACCCTCCTCGATGTTCCGCGCCGCACCAAAAAACCGTTTGGGCGGAAACAGGGCTGCAGGATCCATGCCACCTGAAAGCGTGCGCCCACTTGGCGGGACGCACTGGTTGTAAGCCCGCGCCAGACGGGTGATGCTGTCAAGCAAGATCACCACGTCCTTCCCGGTTTCAGCGACGCGTTTCGCGCGTTCCAGGCACATCTCCGCAACACGTGAGTGGCTCTCGGCTGGTTCGTCAAAAGTAGAAGAGATGACTTCCGCACCCGGAACCGTCTTCTGCCAGTCAGTCACTTCCTCAGGGCGCTCACCAATCAGCGCGACCATGACGTACGCCTCGGGCTGGTTACGCGTAATGGCGTGGGCGATCCCCTTGAGCAGCATCGTCTTGCCAGCTTTCGGCGGTGAAACGATCAGGCCCCGCTGTCCTTTCCCGATTGGCGAAAGCAGGTTAATCACTCGGTTCGAAAGGTTCGCCTGCTGCAATTCGCGCTGACCGGTGATGCCCTTCATTTCCAGGTCGAACATGCGGTTGGGAAAGATGGCCGTGAGCTCATCAAAGACCGGTCGCCGCTTCGCGCTCTCCGGTTCCACCCCATTCACTGTCTCGATCCGAAGGAGACTCGCAAACTTTTCCGAGTCCTTGGGAGCACGCATCTGACCAACAATCAGGTCACCAGTACGGAGGCTGAACCGCCGGATCTGTGCCTGCGCGACATAGATGTCGTCGGGGCCGGGCATCCAGTGGCGATCCAACCGCAAGAAGCCATATCCCTCGTCCATGATTTCCAGGACGCCTTGCTTCGAGATGGGGACTGGTTGGGGTGGTGGCACGTAGCCTGATCCGCCTGCGGATGGAGATGCTCCGCCTGTCTGGTATCCACGCTCTCCACCACCGGCGCCCCGTTCGCCTCCGAAGGGACGGTCTCCACGATCAAACCGCCCACCCCGGTCGCCTCTGCCACCACGGTCTCTTCGATCAAATGGCCTGGCAGCAGGCGAACCGGCGGCCGGCAACTGAGCGCCATGCGGGGGACGTGGACCCCCAGGCATCCCTGGACGCCCCCCGGGAAACGCCGAACCTCGGACAGCGGCAGCGGTTGACTGGTCTGGGCCGTCTTGCCTGGCGCCCGTTTCGACCTCTGACGCACCGTCAGAATTCATCGGCGAATCGGAACCCGTCCGTACATTTCCATCGGTGCGGGAAGTCACACCTGGGTCCGGGGCTTCCGAAGCCAGTTGAAGCGGCTGCCCGCTGGAAGGGCTGGCCTGGTCGAGCATGGCGGGACTTGGTCCGGAGTCCGTCACGACGGACGGATCAATATTTGCTGGTCCACGATCGGGACGCCCATCGCCTCGCCGCTCCGTCTGTCCACCTCTGGCGGGTCCTCGCCGAGGCTCCGACCGCACCGGAGGCCCACTGCCGACACTTGAATCGACGGTCGCCTGGCCTTCACCGACGTTCGGAGCCGTCGTGGAAGTTGCCGGCGGCAAATCAACGGGGACAGAAGACTGTTCCACCTCTCGGGATGGGTCAACAAGCGGCACCGCCTGAGTTGCGTTTGCGGCACTTTGACCCGTCCTAGGAGCACGGATAGGCGCAGGACGGCGTGATGTGACCCCGGGCGCCAGCGCGGTAGGCTCAGCGGTCGCCGGATTGGCTCCAAGTGGAGGGCCTGACACCGTGTCGGCGCCTGCGCCACCCTCGCCGGGTCTGTCAGATCCTTGACCGCTCGACGCTTGAGGTGCTGACCCAGCACCCAGGAGGATTTTCGTGATGAGCGCCGCCTTTCGGAGCCCTCCCACGTCTGGAATGTCCCGGTCCTTAGCCATTGTGCGAAGTTGATCAACAGTCTTCTGCTCGAGTTCGGCGTAGTTCACTCGCAGGGCTCCGGAAGTCTAGGGTGTCGGGCAAGTCCATGAACGCCCCTGAGAGCGTGAGCGAACCTGCCTCGCGAAGGCATTGCCACGGAAATCCATGACCGAACACGCATCAACACCATCGGGCTTTTGCCCGGGGTGATACATGGGTTTCTTTGAGCAAACACTGCGTGAGAGGCGACTTTCCCAGCACAGATGACCGGCCAACGGTCACGCTAGGGATTCGTTTGATTGGTCAAGTCACACACAACTCGAACAACGCGCACGAATTCAGCGCGAACAAGGTATGTCGGACTGGCCGGGAACCTGCAATCACCAACATGAAACCTGACCGCAGCGCGGAGCATTGCGTGCGAGCCCGTCGACGCTAACAAAGCGTAAATTCCGCGGGGGATTGCAGTTAGCGGAACTGCGCATCACTTGCGTTGCAAGCGACTTTCCTGCGCACGGACCCTTAACCAACGTGTACACGATAGCACTGGTTGACAAAGGTGTCAAGGAACCCAAAGGCCCCTGGATCGTCTACAGACTTTTGCATTGCGGCGCAAGCTGACAATCAGTTCGACGTATGGACTTCGACGCCAATTCCTTCGATTGGGAGCACAGTCTGTTCGCCGTCCACTGGCCGGACGATACACGCCCCGACAAACGCTAGGAAGAGCGGATGAGGTGCATTCGGGCGCGACTTGAGCTCGGGATGGAACTGACTTCCAAGAAAAAACGGGTGTCCTGGCAACTCGGCAATTTCGACCAGTCGACCGTCGGGTGACTGACCGCTAAACACCATGCCGCCCTCCTCGAATGCTCCGCGGAAGTCATTATTGAATTCGAGCCGATGACGGTGGCGTTCATGCACAACACTCACCCCATACGCATCGGATGCGTGACTGCCCGGCGTTAAGTGACATGCGTACTGGCCGAGGCGCATAGTGCCGCCTTTCACTCCGTCGGCCGTCTGGTCGGCCATGTAGGAGATCACCGGCGCGGGCGTCCCAACATCAAACTCCGTGCTGTTTGCTGTCGGCTCACCGAGGACGTTCCGGGCAAACTCAATCACCGCGCATTGCATTCCTAGGCAAAGCCCGAAGAAAGGCAGTCCCGTCTCGCGTGCGAAACGAATTGCCGCGATCTTTCCCTCGATACCCCGGCTGCCGAATCCTCCCGGGACGATCACTCCACGCACACCGTCCAAAGCCTTCTGAACCGCATCCGGATCCGAAGGCAACGCACGTTCCAGATCCTCCGAATTGATCCACCTGACACGCAAGCGCCTGCCGTGCATCGCCGCCGCATGACGCAGCGCCTCAGTCACCGACAAGTAGGCATCGTGCAACTGCGTGTACTTCCCCACAAGGCCAATCTCGACATCGGGAACATCAGCTTCCAGGCGCATGACCATTTCACGCCATGCGCGGAGGTCGACTTCGGCCCCGGGCAAGCCAAGCTCGTGGCAGATCAGCTTTCCAAACGACGCATCCTCAAGAACCATCGGCACTGCATAGATGTCCGGCAGCGTGGGCATCGAAACGACGGCCTGCGGCGAGACGTCGCAGTAAAGGGCTATCTTTTCCTTGACGTCAGCGTCGAGCGGGTGGTCAGACCGGCAAACGATCGCGTCGGGCTGAATACCAATCCTGCGGAGTTCCTGGACCGAATGTTGGGTGGGCTTGGTCTTCAACTCGCCAGTAGCCCCCAAGTGAGGTACCAGTGTCACGTGAACGTAGAAGACATTCTGACGACCGGCATCCTTGCGGAACTGCCGTATGGCCTCGAGGAAGGGTAGCCCCTCGATGTCACCGACGGTGCCACCCACCTCAACGATTAGCACGTCCGCTTTCGTGCGCTGGGCAACCCGGAGAATGCGACCCTTTATCTCATTGGTGATGTGAGGGATAACCTGAATTGTTCCGCCCAGATAGTCACCGCGTCGTTCCTTACGGATCACTTCCGCATAGATCTGTCCGGTGGTAACGTTGTTGTCGCGTGTCAGGTTCTCATCAATGAAACGCTCATAATGACCAAGGTCAAGGTCGGTCTCGGCGCCATCATCAGTGACGTACACCTCGCCGTGCTGATACGGGCTCATCGTCCCCGGATCGACGTTGATGTAAGGGTCGAGCTTCTGGATGGAGACACGAAGCCCACGGTTCTTGAGAATTCGGCCAATCGACGCGACCGTGATGCCTTTGCCAACCGACGAGACTACGCCGCCGGTTACAAACAGGTACTTCGTCATTCATGCCTCCAGCGCGGATTTGACCATACGCTGGTCGACGGATCATCGGGCATTGCACGTACGAGCCTTACGCCGCGACGTTGGAACCGAGTCAAGTCAGACCGCGACGGCATCCCGGATTGGGACGCCGTCTCCAGCGACTCCCACACTAATTGTTTCCGGATCGCACGGCATCTGGCAACCATTCGTGGCTAACCAGACGAAGGACGCGCGGGACCGCCGGGATCGTCTGTCCCGTCATCGTCACACTTCGCACGACGATTTCGGCATCGGATTCAAGTTCCCGGCAAAGCCTGCGGATCACATCATCGCCTGACGCGCTTCCATCAGCCGTGTAGGCAATGATGATCCGCGCCTCAAGGGTGCGCGCCACGGACTGGGAGTCGGCCACGGTTAACCCGAATCCAGTTCCAACAGGCAACACAACGATGTCGGCTGGGCTCATGTCTCCGAGGTCGGCTGGACGGGGCATAGCCGTCGTCGGCCCGATGAAGCAGATCCTGAGGCCATCGCATACCACGACATATGCCGTCTGGCGTGCCAGACGGTCCTGCCCCGGAGGGCCAATCCGGACCCCGAACACGGGAATGCCACGCAATTCATATTCACCGGGGCCGTCCAGGACGGGGATCGTGGCAGCCGGCGAGCCAGCGGGAAGTTGCGCGAGTGATCGCGCGCTCAAAACGACCGTCGCACGATCTGCAACTTCAACGATGTCATGAACGGCGGTATCAAACCACCAAGTGAGCCCACTCGCGCGAAGTCGGAACCGGGCGTTGCCGTACCAAGTGATTTCCATGCCGTCTCAGAATTGCCTCGTCTCAAGCGGTTGCGTCACGGGAACCATGGCCCCTAGGTAACGCATGACTCTACCGCAATCTGGAGTGCGCCATCCCTGCAGCCTACACGGTGCCCACCGATTGCAGGGAGGAGATCACGCACCTGGGATGCTTGCGAAACAGTGTCACCCGCCAAGTCACCCATTCCATCCCAAGGCAGCAAGGGCGGAACTCGCGGCCTCAAACTCGTTCCAGGTGATCGTGGACTTCCTTCCGTCAACAGCCCCGATGATCGAAGTCTCGTGTCCCTTGCCCGCCAAAAGTACGACGTCCCCCGGACGAGCGATCTCGGTTGCGAAGTGGATTGCCTCATGGCGATCAGGAACGATGTAATGGCCCGAACCCTCGATCGACCCCGCGTGGATGGCACCATCGGCAATTTCCCGAAGGATGGCCAGACGGTCCTCGAACCGGGGATCCTCATCTGTAAGCACGACTACATCTCCGAGGGTCGCGGCAACCGTCCCCATCGCAGGACGCTTCAAACGATCTCTCTCTCCGGCACACCCGAACACCACAATCACCCGTCCCTTCGTCCGGGCGCGCACGGTTCGCAGAGCCTGCTCAAGACTGTCCGGCGTATGCGCGAAATCTACGACCACGTCGAACGGCTGACCCCGGTCTACCCGTTCCATCCTTCCCGGAACTCGAGCCACCGTAGCAATGCCCTCCAACGCCTGGGCGAACGGGACCCCGACGGAACATGACGCCGCCACCGCAGCCAACGCATTCAGGGCATTGAAGTGTCCGGGAAGCGCGACCTCCAAGGTTCCGGACCCCCACGGACTCACGATTTGGGTGGTTGTCCCCCATCCGTGGTCCCGGGTCGCATCCCCAAGAACCATTGGCGTGCCAGCGGCGCCTTGAAGTCCGAACGTGATCACGCCGGACCCTACGTGAGCGGCACGATCGGCGAGGAGCGCGGTCGATGGGTCATTCGATTTTAGGATTGTCTGCTTTGCGACGCTTCGCTGTTTCGGCGCGGTCCCACTTGGTGCCAAGCGGTCGATGAGACCGGCCTTGGCCTCCAAGTACGCTTCGAATGTCCCGTGATAGTCCAGATGATCGTGAGTAACGCGGGTCACCACTGCAACGTCGAATTCGCAACCATCAACCCGGCCCTGGTCAATCCCATGCGACGTGGCCTCGATTACTGCGCACGTTCCGCCTGCGGTTACCGTCGCGCCCAGAACAGCCTGAATCTCGGGCGCGCTTGGGGTCGTGGTGTGCGCGGGGTTGGGGGTTATCAGCCGTCCGACACCTGAAGCGACCGTCGTCACAAGGCCTGGAACCATTCCCGCGCGGTCGAGAATGGCATGGGTCATCACTCCGGTGGTCGTCTTGCCGTCGGTGCCAGTGATCCCGATGAGCGCGAGTCTGGATGCCGGAAACCCTTCCACGGCAGCGGACATCCAGGCGAGCGCTCGTGCCGTTGACGGCACCGTGATCACGACTACCGTTTCCGGGGCTGGAACCACGCGTTCCGCCACAACAACGGACACGCCTCGCGAAATTGCATCAGCAACGAAATCGTGACCGTCCCGTGCATAACCCCGATGATTGACCGCCACAAAGACAGCCCCCGGTCCGGCATCACGCGAGTCGGTAACGATTCTACGGACATGAGCCCCATTAATGCTGGCTCCACAAGCGACATACGGGTCAGGAAGTGCTGCAAGAAGGAGTGGGAGTTCCATTGTCCTACATAACGGAATACGTCGAAGCGCGACTGGTCAGGAGCCCCGGACGTCAGCCGGGCACGACAACCGCGCGGCCCGTCCGTTCGCCACGGAACTTCCGGAGGACGCTGAAAGCACGGGGAACTGCCTCCAACCACAAACTGTTCAGTGCCGGGTTTACCACGTAATCGAGAGCTCCGACCCAATTGACATGCCTTGCGCCAAACCCGGCCTTGAAGTAAGCCACCCCCTTGAGTGGGTCTGTCTCATCGCCCATGATGTCGGGCGCGCCCCACATGTCGTAGGCGGTGCAGCCTGAATCTCTGGCACTGCGTATGGCTTCCCATTGCAAGCGGTACATCGCATGGGTTTCAAGGCCGAGTTGGGAGGTGGCGCCCCAGAGGTACCACGCGCGGCTGCCATGAGAAAGCACCACGGCCCCTGCAAGCAGCTCGCCGTCTCTCTCCGCCAACCAAAGTGAAGCGCGTCCCGACGGTTGCAGGAAGCCCAGTCCCTTGGCGTAGTAGGTGTCGGGGCGCACAATAAACCCGTCCCTTTTGGCTGTTTCCCGGTAGATGTCCATGAACCGTGTGACGTCGCTGGTGCCCGCAGACAGCCGCACCGTTACTCCGTCGCGCTCGGCCTTGCGGATGTACCGGCGCCAGGTGGCCTTCATCCGTGAAAGCAGGACGTCGTCGGATCCGTCGGTGTCGACAATCATCGTGCTTGAGTACTGCACCTGTTGTCTGGAAGGCTTGAATCCCACTTCCCGCATTGTTCGTCGAATATCACTCCGCCTAGCCTCGATGTCGGGATCGATCTTGACAAAGATGCACCGGGTGTCCTTTGCAATCCTGGCGACATGCGCGAGGACCTCAGGCCACACGTCATCCGCCCGGGAATCAACAATTGGCCCCTTGGGGACGTAGCCCACGCCCCATCCCGGCACCGGAGTCGCCCGCCGCAGAAGAGAAAACGCCGCGACCGGTCGCCCGCCGCGCTCGAATAGAACCCGGGTCGGCACCCACCCCGCCTGTCGGCGAAACTCTCCCCACTCCCACGATTGGAGGGCGTGTGGGGAATCCAGTTGAGCCACGGAACTGTTCCACGATGCGCCGTCAACTGGCCACCTGAGTGTCAGTGGACCACCCTCAACTCCGAGCCCACGGTCAGGAGTGACGTTCCAGATGACCGGCCTGCTGACTTGCGCATCAAGGTGGGAACTCTTCCCAACCGATCGGTCCGGCTTCGTCGCCGTATGGAGCGCGAGCGTCCCGAATGCAAGACGACGGACACTCACGTCTGGAAAGCCTGCTTCCCTGAGTATCTCCCCCAGGGTCTCTGCGTCCGGGAACCGGTCCACCGATTCGGGCAGATACTGATAGGCCTGTCCTTGTCCGGACAGCCATCGACCCAAGATCGGCACCACTCCATGGAAATAGAGGCGAAACAAGGGCCGGAACCACGTTGAACGAACCGGGGTGAGTTCAAGAAAGGCCACGCGCCCACCCGGACGCAGGATTCGGAATGCCTCAGAAAACACTTGAGACACATCGGCAACGTTCCGGAGAACCCACGCACTTACCACGGCATCGGTCGAGTCATCTGCGACCGGCAACCGCATCCCGTCTCCGCGCAGAAACCTGACCTGATCGCTGGGGACACCCGACACACGCTTGATCGCCGCATGCTCGAGCATGCGCGCCGAGAAGTCAATCCCGAGGATCCTTGCGCGCGGTGCTCGTTTCGCAAGCGCAAACGCGAGGTCGCCAGTGCCGCAGCCGATGTCGACCGCGGTTTGAACAAGCTCCGGGTACGCCGTATCCACAGTGACGGACCTCGAGGCCACGTCGAGACCACCGGTCATGAGCCGGTTCATCAAGTCGTACCGGCGTGCTATCGCGTCGAACATTGCTTCGACGTACGCCGCCTTGTCATTGCCAACGCTGACCGGGGGCCGACGCCGGATCCATCCCGTCACTGGCTAATTCCTTGGGGAGCAGGTTGGGTTTGGACCCACCGCGCGAATGGCGATCGGCGTCGTTCAGTCGTGCCGAATGACAACAAATTCCGCCAAAGCTTCGAGCGCGCGCCGTGCGGGGGTATTGGGCATCGTCGACAAGTGTCCGACAGCCTCAGCAACATACCTCGCCGCACACTGCCGGGAACTTTCAATCGCTTTGGAGTGCCGCACCGCGTCTACGGCATGTTCAGTCTCGGAGTCTGAAGCGCCGCCATTGAGGACACGTCGAACGGTCGAATCGTCTGGGTGCTCACGCATGTAAAGGATCGAAGGGAGCGTCACTGTCCCTTGCCTCAGATCGTTTCCGACGGGCTTTCCAAGTTCTGCCTCCGTCGCCGTGAAGTCGAGCACGTCATCGATGATCTGAAACGCCATTCCCAGGCTCATTCCGTACGCATGCATTGATGACCGAGCCTGAGGGTCGTCCGCATCGAGCATCGAACCTGTCTCGCAAGCCATCGCAAGCAGCACGGCCGTCTTTCCACGGATTTTCGCCACGTACTCACGCTCGGTCTCGGCGAGGTCATCTGTCAATTGCGGGCGAAGCATCTCACCCTTGACAAGTTCCATCACCGCCCAGGAGAAGACGCTCATGATAGGGGGACTGCCGAGGCCAGCAACGAGCTCCCCCGACTTCCCGAAGAGGTAATCCCCAGTCAGGACTGCAAGTGTGTTTCCAAATACATGGTTGACGGTCTGGCTACCTCGTCGGGAGGCAGCCAAGTCGATCACGTCATCGTGCACGAGCGTGGCGGTGTGAAGGAGTTCAGCAGCCGTCGCCAGTGCAATGCGTCGCTCGAGGCTCGCATGGGGGTTTCCGTGGCTCGCCAGAAGGACGAGGGCAGGGCGTAGGCGCTTGCCGCCAGCTCCCAGAACTATCGACAGTGTTCGGGCAAGCACTGCGTTCGGAACATCCGCAATGCCGCGAACCGCCAATTCGAGGGCGGCCAACTCAGTTTCGATCAAGCGCTGGTAACTGATGCGTTCCCCTGCAAAAGTCGTTGGAGACCCAGTTGGACGTGGTGCAAAGGTCATCGTCGAACCCGGCGTATCGCGCAATTCACTCATCGTTGCCACATCCGAACCGTACTCGCCGAACCCCACGACGCGTCAACAGGTGACCGTCAAGAAAAGCACAAATCCGTACGGTCAACCCATTGACCCTCGATGACCATCGGTCTCAGTCCGTCGGAAGAGCTGATTGGGAATTATGTCAGTGATCCGGTAGGCCGTCCGCCGAGCTGGTCGATTGCCGTCATTCACCACGGAATTGCACCGTGTGGTCACGCCTTCCCGAAGAGTCGCCGGGCGTTTGCGGTGGTCTGCGCGGCCAACTGTTCAACTGAACACCCACGAATTGCTGCCACCGCATCTGCGACCAGCCGTACGCGCGACGGTTCATTCCGTTCGCCACGATGCCCTGCAGGACTCAGGTACGGGCAATCTGTCTCAATCACCAAGCGGTCTGCAGGAACTGACGCCAGAGCCTCTGCGAGGGTCCGGTCTCGACGGTAGGTCACCTGACCCGCAGCCGAAATCCAGAACCCAAGCGAAACAGCACGTGAGACATCTGCGACCGTGCCGTCGAAACAATGGAGAACACCGCGACGCCCGGGATTGAACTTCTCTATGAGATCAAGGGTCTGCTCCATTGCGTCACGACTGTGAACGATGACCGGAAGACCGCGGGCTTCGGCGATCCGCAATTGGGCTATGAACGCTTCCGTCTGGACATCGGGAGGTTCTGTATTGCGGTAATAGTCCAAACCACACTCGCCAATGGCGACCACTGCATGAGACTGACTGAGAAGATCGAGTTCGCGGAGGGTGCCAGGAAGGGCATCGCCTGAGCGGTTCGGATGAATCCCGACAGCAGCGACGATGTCCGGGAATGTCGACGAGAGCTTTATGGCTTCAGCACTCGACTCAATGTCATAACCGACGCAGACAAACTGAACGACACCGGCGTGACGTGCCCGGAACAAAACCTCCGGCAAATCGGCGGCAAACCGAACATCCGCGAGATGCACATGAGTATCAATGAGTTCCAACAACCTTGCGACACCTATCTGCCCCATCGGGCGCCCGGGACGTGGTGGGCCTGCGACGCGCCCGAGCCAATGAACAGAACCCCGGACGGTTGCTGAACGAGCAAACCAACGAGCAGATATACTCGAACCGTACCTTCACATCCGTGGTGCGATCCGGAAACGGCAAGCATCCGGCCAAAGTCAGTATCCGCAAGTGAATCGGAAGACTGACGCCACTCCACCCCCGTTTGGATGGAGGATCGGCGCGAGACATGGTCTCACGCTGATGCGACTCGCTTGGCGCCGGAAATCGGCATGATGCCGTCAACCCGACGACGCCACGACGCAATTCCCAGACAAGCCGGGAGTGGTGCGAGAGGCGGAAACCCTGCGCCCCAAATGGGCTGCGTTACCTGTCAGGACATCACAATCGCGACGAGGACGTGGCACCACTCTCCCGATATCAAAGAGATTGGCAAGTTAGCCCGCCCCGATAGTGTGCAGGCACTGCGCACTGCTTCAACACGCAAGATCCAATCTTCGTGCGCCGACGTCGACCAAAGTCGACGCGCGCCGGATCTGGATCAATTCTTTCCAGGAATCGCACCGGCTGCTGCCGGCTTCCCTCAAAGTACGCAAGGTTTCGCCAAGACGCGCCACGACCGGTGCCCGCATGAAAGGACACCCCGTACACCGTGGCTACTGACCGTACCTCCCGACGCCCCGCCCCAGCCCCTGGGCCGGTTGCGCTCTTCATCGATTGGGACAACTTTGCCATCGGACTCCGGCAGGAAATGCCAGACCGTCCCCCTGACCTCGGGCCGATCCTTCGATGGGCGCGAAGAGCCGGCACCCTGATAGTTTCGCGCGCTTACGGAGAATGGCGCGACCCAACCGAACGGCTGGCCATCTATAACGCTGGTGTGGAGGCGGTCTACGCCCCCGTTCTCCCGCTAGGTGGTTCTCTCGTGGCACGGAATGGTGCGGGCGGGGCCAAGAGCCTGGCCGACACTGCAATGGCAGTCGACGTCGCCGAATTCCTGATGCTGATGCCATCCATAACCAGGCTTATCATGGCGACGTCTGACAAGGACCTCATTCCAGTTGTGCGTCTTGCCCAAAAGCGGGGCGTCTTTGCCGGCGTCGTCGGCTCAGACAGGACAGCCAGCGCCTTGAGCGATCTCGCGGATGAGTTCGTGACATACCGCCAGCTCCTTGAGGGCGAGGCACCCCAGCCTCTCGCCATCTCGCGGCCCGTCACCGTGCCTCCATTGCGCATTGCGCGTGGCTTCCGCCGTCCCGGCGAAGGGCTTTCGGGCATGAGTCCGTCCTCTCAGGTTATGTCGCGCATCGCGCCGCCGACTATCGTCGTCAACACGCCCGCAATGCCGACCCAATCGACGGCAAGTAGCTCGGTTCTCTCCTCGCAGAACTTACTGGACGACGACTCAAGTGCGGCATCCCGTCGCCGGCGCCGTGGTGGCCGACGTCGCCGAGGCGCAGAAACGTTGGCGCTTGTCGGGTCAGATGCTTCGGATACGAACGAGTCACAGGAACTGGCCGGGCCGCCGGCCCCTGAAGCACTGACAGTCGCTCCACAACCGGCGGCCCCCTCGGCCAGCCGTGGGTCGCGCTCATCGGACACAACCCGCCCGCAGGTTTCTAGTCCGATAGCACGACCAATCGTCGCACCCATGATTGCCCCTCGTCCCTTCCGGACCCGGGCAAATGACGGTCTTTCACCACTTGCGGGCAGGCCCCAGCCGGTCTTGATCACACCGTCCATAGCAGACGACCCGATTAGTCCCGTCGACGTTTCGGACGCACTGACTAGCGATGTAGCAATCACTCCAACCGAACTTCAGCCCGCAGTTGAGGAACCACGAACAGTCACGCCTGCGGCCACCATGCCATCCGCCCCACGGGTCCAACTTCCAGGTGAGAGGCTGCGCCGCTTTGTCGCTCCGCCCATGGCAACCGAAGCAATTCCATTTACAGCCACCTCGGCCCCTGTCGACGCGGTGCCTGCGACGGATGCACCACTACCGGAGGGAAAGCCCGAGAACCACGCTGCCGGGGCGGTCGAGATTGTTCCGGTGAAGGATTCCGAAGTCGCAGAGCCCGTTGCGTCGTCGGCCGAGGAAGTAGAGGTAGACGGCGACGGTACCGACCTGACGCCGACACCGGTGGGGACCCCACGTCCAAGGCGTCGACGTGGCGGGCGCCCTGTCCGAGGCGCTGGGTCGCCGGGTGATGGTGACGGCGAACCTGTTGCCGAGGTCGTCGAGGTTCCAACCATTGAATTGGTGCCGGAACCCTCACCAAGCGTAGACGCTGTCGAAG
>Ga0214923_10004078_pt1 | contig 17937 bp, 18 predicted proteins | sample LL1510_MetaG_FD_177993 | JGI IMG/M metagenome (GOLD analysis project Ga0214923, IMG submission 177993) | Freshwater microbial communities from Lake Lanier, Atlanta, Georgia, United States - LL-1510 | ecosystem: Environmental > Aquatic > Freshwater > Lake | place: USA: Georgia | collected... | reverse complement strand
GGATTTTCTGTTATTTTTATATTTTCTCCCTGTGATGGAAACACTTGATTTGGTGTAATATTGAATGGGTCAATATGTTTTCCAAAATTAGTAAATAATTTATACATGTTTGTGTGTAAAAAATTTTCTAAACCCAAGCCGGCATCATATCCAATATCAAATTCGAAACCTTTATATCGTTCTTTGATAGTATCATCGCCTTTTTTTTCTCTAGTGAATTCTTGTCTAACGGCATACCCGTTTTTTACTGCTTTGTCAATGACATGATGAGCCAAATCCTTTAATTCTGCTAATGAAAATGTATCAAATAAATCCAATTGTTGAAGAGTTGATTCTGGTGTGCCGTCTTTGATACAATCGCCATTGTTTATTTTTGTATTTAAATCTGCAAAATCGGCAAATCGACCAGATAAGTCGAATTCTCTTATAAAATTATCAAATATTTCGGCCAATGAAATCTTGCTTATTTTATTGTTAATAATTAAATTTTGTTTTGATGATCTATCAACATCTATTTCATATCCCATGTTCTTATATAATATCAATATATTTTTTGATATTATATCCTAAATATTGGAAAGACTATTTTGTCAATTTGAAATTGGTTCGAATACCAATTTTTGGTATTTTGTGTAAAAACATTAAATCGCGAAGCATATGTTCATATGCTCCTCCACATATATCGGAAGGTTCTAACATATTTATTTGTCGTTCGTGTTTTTTAAAAAAGCGAAATTGGTTTATATAATCCATACTAAAATACATACTAGAATAAATATTCATAATCGCATTACTTCCAATATTTAACCAATCAGATATAAGCTGATCAGATTGACCCATTTCTAAATAATATATATAATTGGGATCTAATTGACTACATATGATTGGATTATATAGTATTAAATCAAAACGAATTCTTATAACATAATCATATTGAAATCCGCGTTCATTTGCATATGTTTCTTTTAATTCATTACATTTAAAGATTGAATAATACATACTCGTCATTTGTTTAACAATATGTTGTCTAGTTTCTTCATCGGTCCAACCTTTATGATGATTCATTTTTTTTGTATTTTCTATTCGTTTTTCAGTTATATTGAATGTGGGTTTTCTAAAATTACGCGGCGATTCAACTAAATATCGTATAGGTTTATACATTTCAATGACGGTTTTATCAATTCCTTCGGGTAAAACACAATTTCCGTTATCCGCGTGATTTTTTTCCATATATAAATTTGCCGCGTCATAATGCATATGAATAAATACGTCAGCATTATTCGGTTTTATAACATTTTCATAAATATATGGATAGGTTTCTACAGCACATCTAGGTTGTCCGGATATACATAATGCGACTTTCATATTATATATTTTACATGTAATAATTTTATATTGTTTTTATTTTTATTTCTATACATTTTTCTCATTTACATAAGTAAAGTATCTATCTAATAAATTCGTATTGTCTAATCCTAATTCTCTCTGTCTATAATACGAATAATGAGAAACAACACTTTTACCATATATCTCATTGTGTTTTCCCGACCATGTTGGTAAATAAATAGCTAACCATGGTTCGTCATAATAAATATCTCCATGATCTCTTACATGTTGTCGTAAATCTTCACCTATCCACGAACATACATTAATAGACACTGGTTCAGCATTTGATAATATAATATTATTTTGTAAATAATATTTTTGAACATTGTTTGCATGAATATCATTCAAAAATTGTGAATGTAAATCATAACAATATTTTAAATTACCCCATGAAATTGGGCATAATACATCACTGCCTCCAGTAAAATCACCAATTCTTAATCGAGTGTGCTTATTATCAAGAATATGCTTTCGGATTCTATGATAAGTATATTTTCTCCAAGTATCTAATATATTACTTCTGATATATGGATTATATGTGTTATTATCTTGTAATATACAACTGTGTATAAGATTATTTATAATAACGGGATAAATGATTGGGGCATTTCTATTTGAAACACGATATTGTATAAAATCGGTAAATAACGTTTCGTCGATATAAACAATATCATCATCTAATTTTAAATAAACCGTATCGTCTTCTTGGCAAGTTTTATATGCATTGTCCCAAATTTTTTCGCGATCGTCTAATATTTTTTTACCATTTACTGTAAAATATACCGTTTTTACAAAATCGCTATTTTCTTTGGCGAAATTCTCCATATAATCAATATCACTTTGAATTGTAGTGGCTACATATAATCTATATTCGTGAATATATTGTTTGTATTTTGTAATTAAAGGAAATAATATCTTCATACTACATTCTCTTCCACCAAAGGTTAATACGACTAGTTTCATTATATATCTATTTTAACTATATTTTTTTATATTATTATTATCTTATTATACAATAATAATATATTACATTTTTACTAGATATTTTAATTCTTCAGGCAATGGAACATTATAAAGTTCTTTGAATTGGTGTTGAACATCTATACTCGGATTTATACCATGATAATGATCACCGTGTCCATTATACGGTCCTACATTACCGCCAGATAAAGTTACAATTAATGAAAATAAAAAATCTTGACCTATGTCTGTTGGAAATTTATAATTTTCCCAATTTTCTAAAACGTCTCGGATGATTACTTTATTATCCATACTTGATATAAAAAAATCTTTATGAAATACTGAACCACCATGACCACAAAAACGATAATCGAAATCTACATCAATATTATATTTTTTTTTTAATTCAACCAATTGAAAATCCAAATAACGGTTTGGACAAAATCCATTTATATGATATTTGAATGTATCGCTTATTTTATTATTGATATGCACATCATCTTCTAACCACATTACATATTCTTCTTTACACAGTTTGAATGCATTTACTACTCTTTCTATTAATTTAAATGAATTTTCGTATTTACCATCACCATAAATATCTTTATATGTCAATAATAGGGTTTCTGTAGAATGTATATAAATACAATTAAAATATTTTGCCATTTCAGTATAATCATATCCATTATCAGATAATAATACGATAGTGCTAGTTGGATAAAATGTTCGAAAAGACATTAAACATACAAACGTTGCAAATGGATTCTTGTAACACTGTAAATATGCACCAAACTCTTGCACTTGATTCATATATATAAATGATATATATGTATGAAAATATTTAGAGCAACGCGTATTTTAAATGCCGACTTTATTTTTAAATCGTTTTTGTGAATAATTAAATATACGCGTTGCTCTAAATTGTTTTAGAGAATATGTTCTGCCAGTATTCTATTTTCAGTTTGTCATAAGAAAAATCTTTTTTTAAAAATTCTTCATATTTTGATTTTAAAAAGTCTTCATTTAATTCTTGATAAGAGTCAACAAATAAAATTGGTAGTTCGATAAATTGTTCATGACCATCATATTTTTCAATTATAGGTATAGAGCCTAAACAAATAGAATCCCATAAACGATATGTGTCTATACCGCAACCTCGAGGAGATAATGTAAACTTACTTCGTGATATTTTATCATAAAAATAATCATTCGTATATTTTTGTGGATTTTTTTCAAAAATATTTTCGATTAAAATATAATCTTTATCTTTTATAAAATGTATCAATTCTTTGCGTGGATTACCAAACCATCTATCACATGGAATTCCAAAATTGGCATAACATAATATTGTTTTTTCATTTGTTTTCAAATGGAAATGGTTGAATTTATCACATATCCCAATTGGGATATTTGTAATATTTGGGTGATTTATCGAAAGTGAATGCGTATTTATATGTATGTTGTTCCTTGTAATTATATTTAAAACATCTGTATTTATTTTTTCATAATAATTTATTTTTCGGTAATTTTCAGGTAATTTTGATTCATCAAAATATTTATCATAACAATATGGCTTATTTGGTGGTGGAAAATCGATATCACATGAAAATATAAATATTGTTTTATTGTATACAGTGTTTAAAATTACATTCAAATCTTGATATTCTAACAAATCTTCACTATATTTCAAAAACAAACATCTTTCACTATTACCATTCAGCATTGCGACACTATTAGCAGCGTGTTCAATTCTGCGCAAAGTAATTACATTATTAACTCCCAATATATTTGGATCGTTAATGTATTCGTATAATTTCATTTCCGATTATTTGAATATATAATACATACTATTATATAGTTTTAAGTAATTTTTATGTATGGTTTATTTACATTGTTGTATATTCAATACATCAATGAAATCATTTCTTTTTATATCAGTTATTAATCTGTCAGTTGCTGTTAATTCTACCGTATATGTCATTCGCTTTGCATATTCGTTTAACAATTTATTCATATAATATAATATAATATCATAATCTAATAAATATTTTTTAAAAAACTCGAATGAACTTAATGCAATTTGTTCGGATATATTTTCATTATTTTTTAAAAACATATATTTTTGATGTAATTCATTTGTATTAAATGCATATACAAAATGCTTGTTTTCTTTAAAAATATACGGATGATTCCAAAATTCTCTATACATTGCTGGTGCTGAATAAAAAACTACTGATTTTGACATAAGCGCCCATTTGTATGATGAACTATATGCACCGTTACGGTCGTCACCTTCGTGTCCATTTAAATATAATTGGTATTTATATTTACTTCTTTCTTCTCTAGTTAGTCCATTCGTTGACTTATATGCAGCACCTTGATCGCCACGTTGTGTAGTATTAGTTAATGCGGACATTATATCATAATTTTCATCATGCTTAAGATATTGTGAACGATACCGAGTGTTTCCAGAACCTCTCCAAACAAGTTTGTTTATTTTATTTTTAAAATCAGTTTTTTCTTGTATATCTACAACACGTCTACACATTTTTTCATTATTTTCAACAAATGCTTCCGGGAAAAATGAAAATGTAAAATCGGGACATAATATCATATTATATTTATAAAGAACAGATGTTGTTACAATTATTGGTAATATTTTTTCATTGTATATACATTTTTCAATATTTGATTCATTTATTGCATCATCGTCATATATAAAAAATTCACAATCCGGAATTTTATATTTTTGTAATGCTCGTAATAACATATATTTAAATGCCTCTATTCTAGTTTCCCACCCTTCAAAATTATCATTATTTGATTTATATAATTGGTTATTTACTATTTTGAAATGTTTCAAATTTAATCCTTCATTTCTTGGATTGTGCCAGCATAATATGTTATGCATATAATCGGTTTGTTCTTTTGTAATTGATGTAATGTATTTAAGATATTCATTTATTATATAATCATAATCTTCCATTATATATACGTTTGCGTTAAAATTTTTATATTATATTTATAAAATATATTTTATATAATCTAAACAATATAAAACCTTTACGATCAGTATGTATATAAATGACAGATTCACTCGTCTTAAAATATAAAAATCATCTAGAGAAATCGATTGCTAAAGCTGAAAAATTAGAATCAAAAATAACAAATGAACTTTTACAAATTGAAGGTATGACCGGAAAGATGACGAAACACTTTTATAATAACTTATTAGAATTGGAAGGGGCAAAATATTTGGAAATAGGTTGTTATAAAGGTTCGTCTACATGTAGCGCCTTATATAAAAATAAGGCACAACTTGTCTGTATAGATAATTGGCATGATTTTTTTTTAAACGAGGCTCATAATAACATAAGTAGCACATTACCTATCAATGAATTTTTAGAAAACATTCAAAAATACAAAGGTGAAAATAAATTCTCTTTTTATAGAGAAGATTGTTTTACAGTTGATGTAAACAAATTAGGTAAATTCAATATTTATTTATATGATGGTTGTCACAAATATGAGTCACAATATAATGCTTTAAAATATTATATTCATAATATGGAGGATATATTTATTTACATTGTTGACGATTGGAATGATGAACCGGTTAGACGCGGGACATTTGATGCAATTCGCGATTTGAATTTACAAAATGTATGGAATCACGAGATTCGTTTAACTAATAATAATCTACATACTCCTCCAGACATTGCCGAATCAACCTGGTGGAATGGTGTGTATATTTGTATTTTGAGAAAATAATAAATATATATTATAAAAAATATATAAAGGCATTTATTTGTAAATTCCATAGATATGGATGAAATATTACAGAAATGTCATTCGTATATAGATAATATACTTATGCCTATAGTTAATTCATGCAATGAACATTTAGAAGGTCATATATTTGATGATGACCCGCATTTTCCAAATATATTTTTACCAAAACGGCAAAATATTATAATCGCATCTCAAAAAAGTAATAAAGCATTAGAAATTGGATTTAACTCTGGGTTTTCTGCTCTTTTGATATTACTTTCTAACCCCACTATAAAATTAACATGTGTTGATATTGGGCATCATCGATATACAATTCCATGTTTTGAACAATTAAAAAAAGATTTTGGAGATAGAATTGAATTACTTGTTGGAGATAGTAGACAAGTTGTTCCGTCTATAAATAACAAATTTGATCTAGTCCATATAGATGGAGGACACGGCCTACATGTAGCACAAGATGATATTATTAATACAAATCGGTTATTGACAGATAATGCAATTATCGTAATGGATGATGTAAATATCAATGACAATACACATACATTAGCAAATTTATGGAAAAACTTTGTTCACGTTTATCATTATACTGATCCTACATTTTTTATATATCGAAATAACCACCAAGATGTCAAATGTTTTTCTCGATAGTCATTCTAATAAATAAATAAAATTTTTTATTTATTTATGAGTAAATACTTAACACCAATTTTTATCAAATGTTTGATAACAGTAACTTTTGTTTTCTTTATAAAAATAATTATATATTTCTTCATGTGGACCTCCAATTACGCAATAACCTTGATGAATATAATTTAAATATTGTGGATTTGAATTTTTGATAACCAAAGTAAGATGATTCGGACCAGTTATTACTGGTATATGAGCTTTAAACTTACGATCGTTGTTTTCTTTTAAAAAACAATTAATTGATAAATACAAATTTTTCATCAAATTACTTACTATTATTGAATTTTTATTAAATCCAAAAAAAGAATTAGTTAAATTACTACATTGTTTATCAATTCGATATGTAACAAATTCATAATCAAAATTTGAATCTAATGGCTTTAACCAGACAGAATCTATATCTGAATATATTCCGCCTTCCATATATACCACATACAAACGGATGATATCTGCTTTATATCCATAATTACTATTTAATTCTAATAATTGAAGAATATAAGTTTTCAATACATCATTCGCTGACCCTGATATTAAATCAATATAAATATTTTTTACTGTAACACCATTATCATATAAAATTTTAATATCATCTTCTAGTATACTCGTATAATCAACCCATAATATTACATTATATCCACTATTTATCTTTTTACAATTCATAACAGTATCTACATATTTTTCTGATATTGGATTTCCAATCCATATAAAATGAATATTCTTTGGAATAATTTCAGAGTTTGTATAAGTAATATCAGTATCATATGTAAATTGTAATAAATTATAACCAATTTCTATTGGATATTCTTCGGTAGAACCGTCATATAATTTACTTAAATCAATATTATTTTCAATAATGCTCATATACAAACCGTTACTATATAAAATCGAATAACTTTATGTGGTTTTGTAAAAATAAAAAATTGTTCTCATTTGGATAAAAATAAAATTATATTTTTATTTTATAATATACTCAATAAATCATGAACACGGTTTAAAAACGTATGTTTTTCACGAACAATTGCCATTTGTTTTCTTATCAATTCATGATTATTTAATTGTTGAACAGCATCGTAAAATAATTGTTTCTCGTCACTGTTGTATACTGGCGTTTTTTCCAACAATTCATAGGCATGTCGCGAATTTGTGATACCCAAATGTCCATAACTAATCGATTTTAATAATCGGCATGCAATATATCCAATTGATTTATGACAAGTTCCGGTTTCACCCAGAGCCATTTTTCTTGGATCGCCACCGCCTCTAAAATCTGGCGACATTAATGATCGTTGAGTATATTCTTGAACCACATCAAATGACTGTGGGTTTTGCCATGGATCATTTGTTAAAAATTCGATTCCATTTTTCACACATTCTTCGTAAAAAATTGCGATTTCTCTCGTATTTCGATGATTTGCACTTCCAAACCAATATATCTTATTATCTTTTGGTAATTCAACATATTCATCCTTGATTTCATGTGGTAATAAATCTGTCGCCCAACAGGTATATATACATTCATACTCCATCGGCACAGGACGATCGTGATATTTCGCTAATCCTCCGTTATCATGTAATTTTTCATAATAAGTGCAATCGCTTATTTTTGTGCATTTCGATTTATCCAACACATAATTATAATTACAATCTTTAATCGAATCTACCAAATAACGTATTTCAATAAATCTCTTTACCTTATTCAAATATTTTTCGGGGTTGATAGCAATATGAACATAATAAATGGATGTTGAAACAATTGGAATATTTGTATCTGCATATCCCTCTGTTATAAATAAACAATCATTGAAATCAAAATCAGTCGGATAATTTTTTTCATCAAACCAATAGGTAGGATAACCTAAATGAGTAAATGCTTTGTGCCAACCATAATGAATATAACTATGTGTATGTGTATGTAACGGAAATCCCCAAATGATTACTTTTGAAAACATTATATTCATTATTTAGGCATATTTATTTAATTTGTTTTACACAGAAGATAATATTTTGAATAAAAACATTGGACTTCTCGGTTCTACACATAAGGCAAATAAATGTGGTATTTTTCTCCATACCAACGCCAATACCAATTGTTCATTATTTACGATCCCTTTATTTAATAATTCTTCTACAAAAATGTTTTCTACCATTCCTGAAATTTGTTGTATGATTTCTTTATTTCCACCAAACATCCCCCCATATATTAAATTATCTGCTTTCCATAAAAAGTTTTCATCGAACTGGTAGTTTTGTAAATCTGGACGTTGTTGGGCAAAAAATGCACCCGGATGCATAGTTAATATATTGTGTCCATTTGGTGAAGGAAATGGTTTGGATATATCTGTATTTGTAAAAAAACGAGATGCACCCGCATCCATCCAAAAAAATGTCGTGCTCTGAAACGGATTTTCTTTCATGGCCAATTGTAAATAATGGAATTTGGAATATTGTATTATACTATATTCGGGCATTTTACATTCAACTCTATCCGGATAAGAGATTCGAGATTTATATTCCGGACTTTCAATAATTTCTTTCATACGATCATAATATTTATAATAATGCGATTCTTTGAAATCCATTACATGTAATCGCATATTTGATGGAAACGGTTTGAGACGATTCACCATGAAAAAATGGCGAAATTTTTCTTCCGTAACCACAAACAAACTACAATTCAGTTTTAGCGTTTTTTGAATCCAATCCATATATTCTTCTAATCTTCGACCATCTCCCTTTTCTTCTCTATTTATATCAAAAAAGGCGGTTACTATAGTAACATTATTTTGAGGTATGTTCATTCGTGTATTTATACTATATCGCCCCAATATTTAAATTATTTTATATACAAGTATAATATAAGAGTTTAGCAAAATGGATATACAAAATAATTCAGGTATATACGGAGTTCCCGAAGGAATTTTGTATGGACAACATGACCGAACTGACGAATTAAACAATCGAATGAACGAACGTTATTTCTCCGACAAGCCATTAGAGGCAAATTTCGATCCGAGACCCGTTCCAACGAAATATGCACATTTTCCAATAATAAACCGACGAACACCGGCCAAAGAACCAATTATGCATCAACCTGCCTACATCGTTTCCGACAATTTTAATCCGGGAAATCGTCGCGCACCAGTTAACGGATTTATATCAAATATTGATATTGAAACTAAATTAAGAAACCAAGCTTTTGCTCTACAAAAAGGAGCTGATCAAAATGTATATATTCCTTCTTCTAAAAGTGATTTGTATGTTACATCTATAGTATCTAGACCAGGTGTTCAGCCCCATCCAGATTTATTTAGTCGTCCTCAATTTGTCGGTAGAAATGTTACCAATACAGAAATTGGAAAGGATCTATTCTTTAATCATACCCGAACACAATTGCGAAATACATAATTTAGCGGTTGTTTCATATGAAAAACTATCATAATAGTATATAACTATATTATACTATTATGTTCTCCTTTCTATTTACAAAAAATCCAAATAAAGTATGGTTTCGAAACTTAATTATAATTACATTACTATTGATGGGGGTTTTCATATACAATCGTTTTTACAAGGTTGGACAAGAAGGGTTTGAACAAAAAGATAAATTTGTTTTAAAACGAGAAGCTGAAGTATATGATGATTTTTACGTAGAAATATATGAAAAAATACACCGACCTGCCGATATATATGATTTTTTACTTGATTTTATTCATAAAAATACACAAACCTCTAAAGAAAGTGTTGTTTTAGACGTAGGTAGTTGCACCGGCAATTTAGTGAATCGATTACAAGAATCTGGAATAACTGCTTATGGAATTGACAAATCAAAATCGATGATCAAAAAAAGCGATGAAAAATACCCAAATACGCAATGTAATTGTGGAGATGTTATCGAACCTTTAGCATTTGAAAAATCGACATTTTCACATATTTTGTGTGTAAATCGAACTATTTATGAAATCAAAGATAAACACCAGTTTTTTAACAATTGCTATTTTTGGATAAAACCGGGAGGATATCTTATTGTTCATTTGGTCGATCGCGATAAATTTGACACAATCATTCCTGCTGGTAAATCCGATGTATTACCTTCTCCGCAAACCTATGCAAATACACGTATTACAGATACATATATTGACTTTGTAGATTTCAACTATAGAGCCAAATACGATTTCAAAAACGACAATATAGTGACAATGACCGAAACATTTACAGATGGTGCAACCTCTCATATACGCCAAAATGAACAAACACTTTATATGGAAGATATAGATTCGATCATTAAAACTGCTAAATCAAATGGATTTGTAGTGCAAGGAAAAGCGGAATTGAACATAGACAAACACCAATATTTGTATGTTCTTGAGAGAACCCTATAAAATTCTCCATATCTTGTTCAAACATTCATAAAAAAAGATGATAAATCTATATGTTATCATCTTTTTACTACCGAATATCTTTTTATTTCTACAATTTGTGTGAATTTTGTGGAAATTCTCTCGATATTCACCCCCGCTGGTATTTAGCAACAATCATTTTATCGATATTGATAATCTATTTTACTATTAAAATAAAATATCCGTTTTGGAATTTGCAACCGGTATATCATACATATGATTTTTGGCGAAAGTGGTCGAGCACACCTTTTATAATCCAAAAATCTTATCCGTTCCAAACCAAATTTTGTGATTTTAAAAATATTAAAACGAGAGAATTCCTAGATTTAGACGTAAATACCCTGCAAAATTTAGCAGATTTGTTAGTCTCTCATTATATACCATCGGATCAAGTATTATTTACAATTACACCTAAACATTTACATGATTATTTTACTGGACAACTGAACCCATCATACGTTTCCATTTATTATGAAAAACGTTATAGTGTCGATACGACAATAGATAAAGGACCATCGCCTACCAATGAATTACCGTATGTAAATCACATGATTGGTGCAATAACCTCCCGATCAATTTCAATATTTGTATTACCCAGAACTACCGATTCTACCCACTATATAAAATATCCATGTTACTATTGGGATTATGTATGTGTGCATCGGGATCATAAAAATGCAAATATTGGGAGAAAACTCATTCAAACACATGAATATAATCAACGAGTAAATAATCGGGGGATTCTTATTAGTATGTTTAAAAAAGAGGGGGATTTATCAGTCGGAATAGTTCCGCTTGTCGAATACTCGTCATTTACTTTGTCCATTCCCCTCTTGAAATTACGTAAAATACCGAAACATAGTTTTTTGACACGAATTAATAAAACATCTTTTGGCGATTTTAATGATTTTATGTTACAGTATTTAAAATCTCCCGGAAAGGATTTTCCATTTGCGGCTATTCCGGATATTGGCGTATTAAATCATTTGATTGAGAGCGAAAATTTATATGTTTTTATGTTGAGAAAACGAGAGAATGTGTTGGCTATTTATTTTTTTAAAGATGCAAAGATACAACATGAAGATACAAATGGATGCACACTTCAATGTATCGGATCTATCTGTAATATGATGGACAGAGAATTATTTTATTTAGGATTTTTACATAGTGTATATAAAATTACTTGGAAAACGCATTATAAAATCTTGTTATTTGAGAGCATTGGACACAATGTATATTTTACAATGGATTTTATGAGAGATTGTGGAGGAGGATTCGTCGAACAAAAAAATGCATATTATTTGTATAATTTTGTAATAAATAGTATTCACGCCAAAGACGCACTCATTATATGTTAGTTTTATGAATTATTTGTAAATTGATACCAATTTGGTTTTTCGCGTTTTTTCCAAGATGCTATTCTTTGTTTATCAGGAGTTTGATAATATTTACGATAGGCAATTACCGGGTCATCGCATTTACATTCGATTGGCATAGCAAGTGCAAACGGGGTTAACCCTACTTGTGGAAATTTATCTGGAGATGGTGCATATTTTTTTAGGTATTGAGCAACTATATACGATTTATGTTGTTTTTCAGGTGGGTGGTCATATCGATATTTCCATTCATTATGCATGGCCTCCACCATATCGATTGTCCATAAATAATTGGCTAAAGATGTTCGCATCCAAATGGTTACGGGGTGATTTTTATGAGCGATTTTGTATAATTGTATTTTGTTCTTGATTTCGTTATCGGGGTCAACGATTTGAATGGTGGTGCACAACATTTGCACGGCTTCTAATAAAATTTTTGAAACATGTTTGTCAAACATACATTCAACACATTCTTGGAAGCATAGTGAGAGAATAAATAGATTCATATTGGTATTTGGTTTGGTAGTATATTTCTAATAAAATTATTTATATAGAAATAAATCAATTTTTTAGCGTTTTACAGATTTCTTGTGCTTTCTTGCTCTTTTCGATCTTGATTTTTTAGACGATTTCTTGTGTTTTTTTCCACCAACTACAGGTTCTGGTTCTTTAACATCATTTGCCTCAACTTTATTTTCATCGACAGGTTCAACAGTGGCAGAAGCAACATTGGCAGCTGTAACAGTGTTGGCGGTATCTTCTTGTTTTTTACCGACAAGAGAACCCAACCATGATGTCCAATCTCCTCCCCTCTGTTTTCTAGATTTTTGGTTTTGTTTTGCCATCCTAAATATAAAATATATAATAACATTACATATTTTATATATCTAAACTCCAATTAACGCACATATCTCCCCGCCCTAACAAAAGAATCCGCAATATAAATCATAAACACGCCTAAAAACGTATACAAAATAAACTCTTCCGTAATATTATTTGTTTTTTCATTTTGTTGCTCTTCTAGCAAATGGATCATATAATTTATTTTTTCCATTAATTTATCATCCCCACCAGCACTGGCGCCGATACCCATTTTTGCATAATATGGAATATTTGAGGGTTGATAACTTGTATTGTAATTGCTCAATTTTCCTAAATTACTATCATTGGCGCCATAATTTCCCCCCGTTTTTCCTAAAGGTGGTGGAGAAACTTGGTATGGATTGGAAGGTAATAAATCAGATGCTTGTAATTCTCCGCTCATATTTCTGCTCTCAAGTGGAGGTTTTCGATTATTTAATGAAGGGTTTGGTATAGGGTTAAAATTGGCTAAACGTTGTCCATCGTTATCGGTATTTATACTGGTTATTTTATTAATCAAATCATTCACTTGATTACTTCTTGTTTCATGCATAGTTTGCACGTCTTGAATCGTTGGTGGAATTTGATCAGGCGATTCTTCGCTTACATAATCATCGGGACTCTCTCTAGTTTTTATTGTTTTACGCATAGTAGAGGTTCTTTTTCTATTTTCTGTGTTATTTCCATTTGTCCAAGGGGATGCCGACATTAATAACGACATTTTTATTTTAAATACTTAAAAAATCAGTAGATAATTATTTCAAGTAGTATTTCTTATTATTCTCATTATCTGCAATATATATTTCTAAATTTGCCTAAAAATAAAAAAAATAAATGACAATAAAATATATACAAAATATATAAGTTATGAAACAAATTATTGTTAAATTATTACCTATTATACTTGTATTTTTATTAGTAGTCTATACGAGAGAAACGATAGAGTTTAGTCATAGCATTTTAGGAAGATTAGCGGCGGTTAGTATCATATTTTTTTATATTAAAATCGACGTTTTATATGGTTTGTTAGCATGTTTACTAGTTATACTGTATTATCAAACTGATTTTGTAAATCAATATAATGACGAAAACGATAAAATTAAAATAGTTAATTTAGAAGGATTTACAGAAGGTGCCAAATCAAAATCAAAATCAAAATCAAAATCAAAAAACGATTTAATAAAGGAGAAAGCGGAAGCAGATAAAGCAAAAGCGGAAGCAGATAAAGCAAAAGCGGAAGCAGATGCGGCAAAAGCGGAAGCAGAAAAAGCAAAAGCGGAAGCAGATACCGCTAAAATCGAAACAGAAAAAGCTAAATCTGAAACAGGCAATGTAAATTATCAGCCAGCGATGAATTTGCAAAGTGAAAATAATAAAGAAAAAACTATAAATAATAGTGGAAATGTGGCAGAATCTGAAAATGTGGCAGAATCTGAAAATGTGGCAGAATCTGAAAATGTGGCAGAATCTGAAAACGTTGCGGAAACAGATAATGCAGTAAACGAAGATTCAACGGAAAATTTTACCAATTATACAAACTTATATCCGGATTTAAATGAAAATAGAATGAATAACCATATGAAAAAGGATCATAACGTAGATGTAAAGGCCGCATTTAAGAAACAAAACTGCAAAAACGGAGAGCTTAAATATAAAAACATTTTAGTAAAAAATGAAATGGCTCCACATATATTTTCAGAATTGAATTATACAAATGGGCCATGTAACCCATGTTTAGATACTTGCAAATATTCCATAATAGAAGAAAAAATGAAAACGGAAGAGGAATTGGTAAAACCTAAAAATTCCAATGATTTTGTATCGTCTGTAATGTCATTACTATTTCCAACACAAACAAATACAGTTCCCGCAGTTCGAGTTGTTAATGAACGATTTTCCAATTACAAATAAAAATCTTTAGGTATGATATATGGTAAAAGAAATAAACAAGATTGAATCATTATTAAAATATTTACACAATCATGTTAAGGTAATTAATGACAGTAAAATATTTGCAGGATTAATGATAATTACATTGAATATTGCATCAAAGTTTGTTACTATAAAATTAAGTAAAACTATGGAATCTTATTTAAAATATACATTTAGTCGTGATATTTTAGTATTTGCAATTACATGGATGGGAACTCGCGATATTTATATTGCTATATTTATTACGTTGTGTTTTATATTGTTCATGGACTTTTTATTTAACGAAGATAGCATGTTCTGTATTTTACCCGAAAATTTTACGAATTATCATATATCTTTAGCAGAGAATTTCGAAAGTCCTACGCCAGAGGAAATTAAAAAAGCCGAAGAAGTTTTAGAAAGAGCAAAAAAACAACAGAATACATTAACCAAAGAAAATCAATATCAATCGTTTATGTCATATTGATAAAATATTATGTAAATATAATATTTATATAATATAAGAAATAGTAAGATGAATATTAATATTAAAAAAATAAACATTATAGTAGAAACAAATATTGAAAATGAAGCGCCCTTTTCACTTACTTATGATAAAATATATAATCCGGTAAAGAGTCGTGTTATAAAATCACAAACAAAATTAGATTATCCATATTTTACACCAGACGTTGAATATAATGAAACAGTTTTGTATGAATTGGCAAAGAAAGATTATAGTGAATTATTGCGCGCGTTTTTTGATAAAGGATATTTTACAACAATGATCAAAAGTTTTAAAGAAAGTAAATCAAAAAAATTCGATGAATCAAAAGATATAGCAGATACAAAAGAAATACCAGATACAAAAGAAAAAGATAAAGATAAAGATAAAGAAAAAGAAAAGAGGGCAGAAATAAAAAGAAAAATAATCAATCACAATATTTTTATGATGTTATATTTTTTATTTCCAATTAGATATCCAAAACCTGCAAATATATCTTCTTCATATAACAGTAAAATATGTAAGAATTCGGCGGATTTGATGGGCGATTATCAAGTTGATCTTAAGAATAAACCAGCGTCTAATACATTGTCTTCGATATTTTTAGGTAAAACAAAAGATATTAAAGAAGAAAATATGCGTGAATATTCTTATATAAATACTTCGAAAGGCGAATCAACTGTTACCGAAATTATTTGGTTTAATGACGTATTGACTAATCCGAAATACCGTGAATTAATTAATGAGTTAATTAAATATAACGAATGGAAAACAGACTTCAAAAAAACGATTGATACTGATATAATAAATGCACAAAAAAATTTATTTGAAAAAATAAAAGATGATGATGTAAGAATAACCGATGAAGATATTAAAATGATTAATAACCAAAAAAAGACAAATTTTTCAATAAATGTATTAATCGATAATATTAAAAAATATATTAAATCGCTGTATATTTTACCTAGTATAAAAAATGATAGTGTTGAATACAGAAATTTAGATAAAAATAATCAGGTTTTTATTAGTTGTTTATTAACTTCTCAAAAAGAATTATTAGATTATTTTGATGAAGAAATGAGAAAATCAGAGTCATTATTTAAAGTAAGTAAAGATGGAGAATTTGACCCAGAGAAAATAATAAATATTTTACTATCATATAATTATGAGGAGTATTTAAAAACTACAGGGTTGTTCGGTAACTTCATAAAAATTATGGACGGTAATATACGAAAACGGCGGGTAAATAAAGGAAACCATAAGCCGGCTCTTATGGATTTTTATGACTACAATAATATACACACAACAAATCGTATAATAGATACACATACACTTAAACTAAATGACAATATATCAACAAAAGGTGTCTCGGGCAAGGGCAAGGGCGATAGGCCAAATACGCCGGCATTTGGTTTGTCCCGGCTACCGTCAGGTAACGATTATATTAATTGTCACAGTTTCGTAAATAGTGATACTTATTTATTGCGATTAAAAATGGAAGAAGATGGTTATTTTGAAGAATTTAAAGAAAATATAAGAAAAGATATCGAAAAATACAATACATATTTAGCAAATCAAGGTAATTCTCGATATATTGCTCAGTATAGAGATGTTGATAATCAAATTGATAAATCTATTACAGAATTAAAAAATATAATAAGGATTAGTAGTGATAAGACAAAGGATGAGGATAAGACAAAGGATGAGGATAAGACAAAGGTTGAGGATAAGACAAAGGTTGAGGATAAGACAAAGGTTGAGGATAAGACAAAGGATGAGGATAAGACAAAGGATGATGATAATATACGTTTCAAAGATATAATGAATTCTATTGATTTTCTTAAAACATTCTTTTCAGACGAATCTGTTAAACAAAATCGATTAACTGGTATATCGTCGATACAAATCAAGATTGAAAAAATATTTAAAATGACAAATGAAATTAAAGCTCTTCAATTAACTAAAACATTTTTTGAAAAATCAAAAGGTATAAATTTATATTATGATAAAGAACAAACAAAGACGAATATTGAATTGTTGACCGAATTAAAAAAAGAAAGAT
>Ga0214923_10004077_pt1 | contig 17938 bp, 26 predicted proteins | sample LL1510_MetaG_FD_177993 | JGI IMG/M metagenome (GOLD analysis project Ga0214923, IMG submission 177993) | Freshwater microbial communities from Lake Lanier, Atlanta, Georgia, United States - LL-1510 | ecosystem: Environmental > Aquatic > Freshwater > Lake | place: USA: Georgia | collected... | reverse complement strand
AATGTTTTACCTCACACTCAAGATCAAATTGAAGCTGCTATAAAAAATATTAATAAAGACTATAAGATTAATTATATAGATAGCTCTAGATTTTCAAACGATATTTTAGCTGCTACTGTCTAACTGTTTTTGTAAAATATTTAAATTCGTCTATTAATGTTTTGTCGAGTAAATTATAATTATTAGCTCTGGTAGGGTTAATATCAATACCACCACGTCTTACATACAAACAGCTAACAACTAGTTCTTCTGGGCTAAATAACTTAAACAAGCGTGTATATATCGTCTCACAGATTTCTTCATGAAAATGACATTCATCCCTAAAAGAAACAATATATTGAAGTAATGATGTATTATTAATTTCATACTTACCCTTGTAATGAATGTAAACATCGCCCCAATCCGGCTGTGATGTTACCCTGCAATTACTTTTCAAGAGCGCAGAATGAAATCTTTGGGTCTTAGCTTCAGGTATTTCTATTGCAGATAGAATAGAAGGATCTTCTGTATAAGACTTCGATTGTATCATTGTCACATCAATATTATTCTCTAATGTAGGGTAATCTTTATTACTAAATACGGGGGGATAATACAAATCATCATCTACAGCTTTAGTAGACCTCACATATACTTTAACATCCGTTTCAAGTAGATTAGATAAATCACGTGCAATTGTTTGCTGTAATTCCATTAATACGCTTATTATATTACCCTTAAACACCTGCATATTAAAAGAATTCATATACAGCTTAATAGACTTTGATTCAACAATGTATTTGTTTCTACACGGATAAACAATCTTTGCTATAGCAGCAATCGGCATACCTTCTGCTGTCAAACAAGATACTTCATAAGCATTCCAAATGTCATAACCAACGAATGGGGGGTTCTCATCAGTAATATCTAGATGCTTACGATTATTAATTCTCGGCTCTCGAACCAAAAGAGACGGATCATAAGTTGACTTATAACCGGTTACTTTACCTAAATGCTTTGAAATGTTACTATTATCTAATACCTTATTCATGTAATTTAATTTTAATCTGTTCCATCCGTTCTTCAACTGTTCCTTTTAAAATTGTTATTCTGTCTTTCCACTGAAACTGTTTCAGATAATAATTCTCATATTTATCAATAATTGCATTTCTAAATTCTACATCTGTACTTCTCTCCCCATCATCCTGTAGTACAACATCATGGGGATCCGGATAAAAAATAATATCATACTTATTGTAAAATTTATACCAATATCTATAAGCCTGCTCATATACCGATTGACTCACGAGTTTCTTTTCATAAAAATATTCTGTATATACAAGCCCGTCTAACAAACACCTATCATGCACTATACCTAGACACCTTTCCCACATAAGCCCCGGTTTAAACCTAAACAAATTTTTTAATTCTTCATTTATAATGAGCAACTGAGTTATATCATTTGCACCTTCTTCATTAATAGCAACACGACATTCATCTCTTATTTTTCTTGTAACTTCATCAATATAATAATATTGATCCATAATATCTCTAGTCTTCTTCATTTGCTTAAGCAATGTAGTTTTACCTGAACACTGCGGACCAGTAAATGTAATGTTCATTCCTTATCTAAGTCTATATCAAATAACATTTTTTTCAAGAAAATAATTTCAGCTTTTAAAATTTTGTTTTCTTCTTTTAGTCGACGTAATTCGTCATTCTTTTTTCTAAAAATATCCAACAATGACATTACTTACACCATTTTTTTCTTTTAACAATTTCTGCAATAATACAATATACAGACGTATCACTAAACGCATCAAAAATAGGCTCGTTGGCAGACTCAAACGTTTTTTTGCGTAGTACTAAATTAATAAGACGCTGTATCTTGTCATTAAGACGTACTACAATAGCAGATATAGATGCTGTTATGTCTTCTTTTTTATGTAGGTCGGAACCTAAGCTAATGTTATGAGGCCCGTAATCAAATTGCTTTTTACAAAAAGTTTCATATTGTTCTTTCTGAATTTTTTTAAATTCTTCACAAGTCTCCGGGTATGTTGTTTCAACCGTTTTAATAACATCATCAGGATTCATATTCTTACTCCGTAGCCTACCTTACTTAAATTGAGTGTATTTAAATTGCAACCACCTGCATAGCTAATTGCACTTTGTAGGTCTTGTGTTATTTCTAAAAGTTTTTCTTCATACGTAAATGAATCAGTATCCATAAGCTTCATTGTACCTTCGATGTTCTTTTTATCAAGCTTGTTATGAACACTGGCTGAACCGTAATATTGCTTATACCTTCTTCCCGACGAATCCTTGACAACTGGAGCAGGGCTGTCTGAGCATGCAGCAAAAATCGAACCACACATAACCATTTTTGCTCCAGCAACAAGAGCTTTAGCAATGTCGCCATTACACCTTACTCCACCATCAGCAATAATAGGCACGTCTAGATCAGATGTGTCATTACTAGAGCATTCCATTACACAGCTAAACATAGGATAAGTAAACCCTGTCTTATCTTTTGTAGTACAAGCATACCCCCCGCCAATACCTACCTTAACCGCATCAGCGCCGGCTAGCGCTAAGTACTCTACTCCTAGTCTAGTAGCAACGTTTCCAGCTATAACTTTTGTTTTAGGTAATTTATCTTTTATATGTTTTACCTGATCAGCTACTTTAGAATGATGACCGTGTGCAACATCAATAGTAATAAAATCTACCCTTAATTTATGGGTAGCTATATTAGCTATTAATGCTTTATCTTTATTTTGTATACCGATACTAATAGAAACATTATTAAAAAAAACTTCATTTGCATCTCTTACAAATGCAAAAATATCATGATCAAACCTATGCATAATATAAAAGCAATGCTTTGAATCGATTAGTTTACAAATATCAAAATCTACACAACACTTCATATTGGCAGGCACAACAGGTAGTTTAAACATTTTATCTAAAAATTTTACTTCTGTACTAATATCACCTCTGGTCTTTACTGTGTTAAAATTTGGCTTAAGAAAGACGTTTTCGTAATGTAAGGATATATCCATATTAATCTTTTAAAATATTATACGCTGTAAAAAAACTTTTCCATAAATCAAAAGCAACATTATGAAGGGTATCATAAACTTCGTTTAAGGTTTTACCTTCAATTGATGTACCCTGACTTAAAAGTATTTCACCTTCGTCTACTTCGGGAACAACTTTATGTACAACACATCCCGCAAGCTTATATCCTTGTGTAAACGCTCTTTCTTGTGGATTAAATCCTTTCAGCGACGGGTACTTATCAATTAAGCCGGGGTGTAGATTATAAATTTCATATTTTTCACAGACTTCTTTAGGAATAATTCTCAAATAACCGTGTAAAGTTATGACAGGGTTTTTAAAGTGCGATAATATTTCTAAATAATTGGCTACTGTAGGTTTTGATGGAAGCATATTTAGTACTGTTTTGTTTAGCTTATGCTCTCTAAACATAGTAGTAGCTAGTAAATCTTTATTAATACCATCGGTTGTATGTCTGTTAGTAACGATTGCATCCGGGTAAATAGATAAATCTTTGCAAAGTCTGTTAATTTCAGTACCAGTCTGTGAGAAAAAAGTTATCCAAGGTCTCATCTTCTGATAATCTTTTTAAACATCGATGTATTATATTTGACTAACTCAAGCTGATCATCAGTAAATTTGTGAGAAATAAGATCAGCTAGTTTAACTTTTGGTTTATTGCTTAGACCGTAGTCCGCATCATATTTTAATCCGAATATTGCGCATACAATAGGATTACTAGTATCACAAGAGACAATATTGTAAACGTTTCTATCGACATAAAACCTAAATTCCTTTGCTAACGAGCAGCCTAAAAGATGATGAGGCTTACTCCAATCCCATATATTACTATTTATTAAATCTGTTATAAAACGTTGACGACCTGAGCAAAATCGCTCTAACTCAGTTTTACCATAACCGGTAGTTTGATAATAGCTAAAATCAAAGCTAATAGCTATCATGTCTGCATTATCGGACATAAACTTGTAGCAATCTACCAAATCTTTCCACGTCTTACCTTGTACAGCTCCTATTGACCTAGTATAAAAACTTTTCTTTAGATCATCGGTTTTTGATTCAAAATTATTCCAGCTCTCAACAGTACCATCTGCATCCTCTAAAACATCAGGAACTATAAACATATTCGGCTTAATAGACATTGCAGATTCATAAAACTGATTTGGATCAAAAGCTTTACCAAGCTCAAAAATAGAATTGTCGAGTAATACTTCTCTATTATAAAGCGATCTGGCAGAACAATAATAATTATTGTATGCTAAATGCTCTGGAGAACCTGCATTTTGATGTAAGAGATGAACAAGGCAATAATCAAAATCATTATATTCACGTGATTCCTTTAGTATAGATACAGGCGATTCATGTGAAACTTTCATTAGCATAAATATATTATAAATGTAAATATTACATAGATCAACATGAATTATCCTCCAAAGTATACCGGGCATTATTTAGGAATTGTCGTACAAAATAATGACCCCGCAAGAAGAGGTAGAGTAAAAGTTTTTGTACCTCACATTTCACCTACAGTCTATAAAAAGTGGAATGAGGTTTCTAAAGACAAAAAATTTAAATTTATAGGCGCTAACGTTTGCAGCGACTTAACAGAAATATTAGATGATTTAAAGAAAATCTTACCTTGGGCAGAATTAGCAGCTCCTCTTGCAGGCGAAAGTGCTAGCGGCAGGTACAATGCATTTCTAAATGCCGCTTCAATAAGTGACAGTCATGATATTAATAGTGTTTTTACCAATCTATCTTCCTGTGAGCCTGATGCATCACAATTAAATGAAAGCAGTCAAAATGTTGATAACATTGGCGAAAAAACAGGTAATATTTACGACATATCAATGTATAAATTAAAAGACGCGTTCGATGACCCTTCAGTCATTAATGCAAACAACGCAAACGTTTATTCTTACAACTATACGCCTGAAACATATAGTAACTGTGCTAAGGGTGCATTTCCTATACTAAGGGTAGGTGCTCACGTCTGGGTCTTTTTTAACGATGGCGATCCTCTCAAGCCGGTCGTCTTTGCTGCATCATTTGGTAGTGAAGATTGGAAAGGAATACATGACATTGTAGAAGAGGGTGATAAGGATGAGCCGGCTGATAGCGGTATCGATTATCCCGGTGCATATGAAAATTCTTCTCAAACAGATAATACAACGCATGATATTAATGTAGACACTTATAGAAACAAATATGTTATTAATCAGAAGGGAGGTACTATCTCGTTTGTTAATACTGATAATAAGGAAGTGCTCAAATTTACTCACTACTCCGGCTCATTTAAAGAATTTAATAATTTTTGCAACATAGAGCTTGCAACAGGTAACGATCAAAAATTAGTTTTAAAAGATCAATTTACAACTATAAGAGGGTATAAAAACGAATTTGTACAATCTGATTTTGATAGCATAGTTCAAGGCGATTATTTCAGAAAAGTAGGCTTGCTGGATAAAGATATCCACACTGCATGGAAAGAAAAAGTTTCAATTATTAATCAGTTAAAGTCTTTGTTTAATGTAATGCGTACCGGCAGTACGAGTGGTAATGAAAATTGCCCGGTATGTAATAAAGATGAATATAAATTTTGGACTATTAACAGTAGTACAGCTGATAATAGACAGGTAGTTCAAAGAAGTTCTTTGGCAACTAGCGCAGGTAATTTAGCGGGTGTTAAAGGTTTTGGGTTAAACGGGTTACATGATGTACAGAATCAAGGTAACCAAGGTACTCCTATTTTAATATCACCCTTAGATCCTATAGGCGGCACCGCAGACGGTACTACAGGGTTTAATGGACCGGGTTATATAAACGGTGTTATTTGTCCTGCGTGCGGTGGTACCGGAAAGAGCCCCAGTTCACAGGGTGGTAATTTTCCTGCTGAAACACAAAAAAGTCAAATACCCGATCTAATTAAAGGTAGAATAGGTGAGCTTACTGATTTAGAAAGAAGAATGGGATTGGGTGGTAGTGAAATAATAGAAGTTGCTAAAAATAGAATTGAAACTATTGGTTTAGTAATGAACGATTTTACACCTCTTAGAATAGATCCTACCGGTAGAATGTTACTTTCAGAAATAGCTATTGGTGATTATGGTGTATACAGAAACAAAACACCGACCCCATATATAGAAAAAGTACATGTCGATGATCTACCGGGCGGCACTTATACATTAAATGTATGCAACAAATATAATGTTTTAGTGGGTGCCGGTGGCATGAATTTAAAATCTTATGGAGTTGTAAATCTAGCTGGTGCTATGACAAACATTTCCGGTATGCAGGTTAATATCGGAAGCCAGAATGAGATTAATATTGATGGAGGAAAGAGAGTAAGTATTTTAGCAGATGTTGTTGACATTAGACAAAGAGACGGTAAGCAAGTTTTAGTTAATGGTAATTTGGGTGTAAGATCTAATGCAGTCATTCACGGTGGGCTGCATGTAGAGGGTGAGCTAACTGCAAATCATTTAACTGTACCGGTGCAAAATATGAATACTGGTGAAACAAAGCTTACAGCTACCATGAATACAGATGCTAATAACGGCAATGGACCTGTAATTGGCTTTGGTGTACCTCTATCTAATTATGCTACTGCAAAGCCCGGTGAAAACAAGACTTATAAAGAAGGCGAGCAAAAAGATACAGGCGAGCCTTACCTAGCATTTACTGATGCAACAAAAGTAATAGGTAGATTAAAGAAAGAAACAAAAATAGGTTATATTGGTAAGAGCAATCAATTTGAAGCAATAATAGGGTTTTTACCAGCTGCTTCTACAATAACTGTTACAGGTATACCAACGGTGGGTACTCCAGTAACTTTAACTCTTGTAAACCCTGTTCCAATTTATTCTTCTGTTACCGGTACAGCTGCAGCAGCTGTTCCTGTTACGGTCTCTGATACAGGCGATGAAGGTGGTAAAGATACTCCTGTATATGGATCAGGCCCGGGAGGTGATACTGATCTATCTGGAGGTACAGTTAGAGCATGTATTAAGGGTTCAGATACCGGAGCAGGGGGTAAAGATGCTGCACAAATGCCAATTATTATATACGGTACAGGGTCTGATCCCGATGCAGTACTTGTTCATCCGCATAGCCATACATATCAAACTATAGCATTTAAAGGTGAAGCTATTCAGAAAAATGTTAGAAAACGCGCGGCAGCCGCAGGATATGGGCAAAACCCGGCTGATGCTCCTACGAACGCTCCGCAGGGAGGTGGTTCGGATAGCGATACTGATTTTGGTGAAGAAGAAGGTGAAGATTAACTTCTTATTTTACGCCAACCAGTTCTGTGATTAAAATTCCAATCTAACAACGCTTTTTCAAACCCCACATCTCGGCCCTCTTTTTCAGATAGACACCACTTATGTTTAAGTATCTCCTCTCTTTCTTTAAGAAACTCTTTATAAAGAGAAGAATTTTTTAATACGTTATCAGACGAAGAAAGTGAGTTCGTCATATAGTTATTTATTCAAAACTCTGCCGTTTGCACTAGTAACCTTAAAAGGTTCCCGCCAACCCACCCCTAGTGCATCAAATGCATTTCTCCTTCAAATTTATTTATTTTATTCTGTCAACTTTTTTCTTAAAGATGAAAAAATTTCTTTTTTATCATCTAATGCTTGAGCTTGTAATACGTCGATTATCTTACAAGTTATATCTATACGAAGCATCTTAACAAACTGTAGTGTCGCCTCGAGCCCTATAGGTTCAAAAACTCTATGACATATGTAGAATAACACCGAAAGCTCGTCTTCAGTTAATGTATCTATAGTGCTCGAAAAAATCATAATTTAATATCATCAAACGAACCGTCATGTATGTTTGTATCACGCGCACCTATTTTATAAGCAGATATTTCTGTCTCTTGAGGTGCAACTTGTACCTTACTGCTATCTAGATAACTATCTAACCACCCAGAAATAGGATTATCTTTTTGATTAAAAATCTTCTTGTATCCTAGCGATCTAAGCCTGTTATCACAAAGCCATTTTGCATATCCGCCTAAGACTTCAGAATTTAATCCAAGTAAAGACCCCTTACTAAAGAGATATTCAGCCCATTCAATTTCATGTTTTACTGCTTGCTCATACAGTGCATAAATTTTATCTTCATTCTTTTTTACTACACCTGTAAAGCCTTCTTTATCTTCGTCTCTTAATATTTTTAAAAGATTTTGCGTAATAGCAAAATGCTGCGATTCATCGCGTTGAATAAATTTAATTATTTTTGCATTGCCCTCCATTTTACCCCTATAGCCAAAATAAAAACTACAAGCAAAGCTTACATAAAAAACTAATCCTTCCATTACATTTACAGATAAAATACAGTCAAATATTTTTTGCTTTAAATCTTTCTTATCTTCATTTCCTAATATTTTATCGTAATTGCTACGAATTAATTCAGCTCGCCTTACAATTTCTTTATCTTCCATAATACTATCAAAAAATGCTGATGCATCAGGATGAACATTATTTAAAAGATAAGAATAACTATAACTATGAATACCTTCAAAGCGTTGCCAAGTATTCATACATATTTCTAATTCCGGGTTTGTAACATAATCTTTTAATGAATGAATTGATCTTGATAGCATGCTATCACCTAAAGTTTGAAACCTCAGATTTTGATCAAAGACAAATCTCTCTTCTTTAGATAATTCCTTATAATCACTTCTATCCTTGCCAAGCGCTATTTCATGCGGCCACCAAAAAAATTCTTCTTGTTTTTTAAACAATTCAAAAAATACAGGATATTTAAATTTATCGTATCTTTGCAAATTTAAATCTTCACCAAAAAACAATGGCTGTTTGGTGTGATCGATTGCTTTAAGATTTAAAACCGATTTCATGGGTATGTATTATAGCTTACATGCACCGCTAGAGCAATCGTGTTCTTTTTGTAGTTGCTCTTTATCGCCATCATCTGTATTGTTATAGTATAAGCTTATGAGCCCGACACTGTAAGCATACATAATTTCCTTCATAACCTTAGCATCTGGTAGGATGTTATTTTCATAATGATTATAGTTATAATAAATATTCGTCGATATTGCCATGTCTATATATTTCTGAATTATTGCATTTGTATTAATTAAAGCTGTGTTGTCGATAAAATTAAAAGCTAATTCATAATTAGTTTCATATCTTCCCGTACCTGGAACTAATACCGGTAGTTTACCCATTTTAGAGGTTTTATAAGTGATAAGCGATCTTACAGGCTCTACACCGTTAGTAGAATTTTGAATTACCGAGCTTGATTCACATGGCATACAGCATGAAAGTGTAGAATGTCTCAAGCCATGTTGTTTTATTTTTTCTCTTAGGTCATTCCAATCAAGAGAAAGTTTTCTTTTTATAATCTCATCCACTTTTTTCTTATAAGTGTCGATTGGTAAAATATTTTTAAAATACTTTGTATGGGTATACTTTTCGCATTTACCTTTTTCTTTTGCTAAATTATTACTGGACTGAAGTAAATAGTACTGAAAGTTTTCCATATATTCATCTAATAATAACAATGCTTGCTTGGAGCCGTATTTAACATTATTTTTAGCAAAATATGCAGCAAGATTTGTAATACCTATTCCAATACTTCGTCTTTTTTTAGCAAAATTTTCTGCAGCTTTATTAAAGTATGTCTGTATATCGATTATTTCGTCTAAAAACCTTACAATCAAATCTGTAGTTTTTTCTAAATCTTTCCAGTCTTTGATTTCGAGCATATTAATTGCGGACAAAATACACATGCCTATTTCTGCATCTTCATCATGGTAATCGTTCAAAGGTATGGTAGGGTGAATAACCTCAGTACATAAATTACTCATTGTAACTTTATCAAGCCAGGAGGTATGTTCGTTTGCTGTATCAACATTGAGAATATAAATTCTACCAGTCTCAACTCTTTCTTTTACTATAAGCGAAAATAATCTTCTTGCAGAAATTTTTTTCTTTAATTTAATTTTTCTATCTGCTTCGCATTCTTCATATACTTTATCAAATTTTGAAGTGCCCCATGCCTCGTATAAATGCGGTACTTCGTGTGTGCTAAAAAGAGTTACATCCTGGTTTTTAATTACCCTATCATAGAATAACTTTGACATACCTACTGTATAGTCTAGCTTTCTAACTCTATTATCATCTGTACCAGCATTATTCTTTAATACTACAACATCATCAATTTCATAATGCCACCATTGTATATTAGTTGTGGCTGATCCCCCTCTTAGACCGTTTTGCTGCCACGCTTTAACTGAAGCTTCAAATATCTTGAGAAACGGAATGACACCAGTGTGTACCACTTCACCATTATTAACTGGTGCGCCTATAGCCCTTATCTTTGATATATCTATACCAATACCACAGCGACTGGCTGTAGCTATTGATACTGCTGTACCTGATGCAGTAATTGACTCTTTGTTATCATCTACCCCAATCAAGCAGCAGCTCGCATAGCTCTTGGAATTAGTCCTCACACCAGCCATTATAGGAGTAGGTAAATTTATCTTATGTCTCGAAATAGCATTATAAAATCTTCTTGCATAGTCCAATCTTATATGCTTAGGATAATTTATAAAAGCGTAAGCAGAAATTAAAATATATGCAAATTGTGGTGTTTCAAATATTTGATTTGTTACTCTGTTTTTAATCAAATATTTGTCACATAACTGCTTTACACCTGAATAGGTAAATAAAAAATCGCGATCATGATCAATAAATTCTCCTAACTTATTAATTTCATCTTCTGTATATTTTTGCAAAATCGATTCATCGTAAACTTTTTTTCTTATGCCGTGATAAATAACATCAATAAGCCTTGGTGCATGCTTTCCGCCCCATACGTCTTTTCTTAATTGATAATTTAGAAGCCGACTTGCTACAAATTGATAATTCGGCTTTTCGGTGGAAATGAGGTTAGCTGCAGATTCAATTAATACTTGATGTATCTCCTGTGATGTAATGCCCTCAATAATATTTAACTTTGCATTTATCTCAATTTCTGAAAGACTTACACCAGGTATATCGTTTATAGCCCAATTTATAACTTTATGTATTTTATCTATATTAAATTTTTCTAATTCACCGCTACGTTTTTTAATCATTAATTGTGAGTTCATCGGTATAAAAAGTAAAAAAATTATTTATCCACCAAACAAAGATTTTTTAGTGATTATTATATTTTTTTACAACAGTATGTAAGAAACTATTTGTTGTAGTTTTATGATAATTTTTATTACTTAAAATATAAATAACAAAATATCCTAGGGCTTGAAAATTATTTGTCTCTATTTTTTCTAAATAATTTGTATAAAGATTTGTTTGTGATATTTTTAAATTCGTAAAACTATTTAAATGCTCGCTATCGATTGGGTAAATTCCTTTTCTTAAATAAGCAAAACAATTATTACAGCTTAAATTATATTCATTTAAAATACTAACATAATGCTCTTTATTAATTTCACTATTAGCCTGTAATCCTAGCGCTTCAATTTTTTTAACTAAATAATCAAATTTTTTATTAAAATTTATTTTTATTCCTCTAAAAAATTTAGGCATTACTGTCTCGCCAGGTACAAAATGAATTACATCCACAGGTGAATATTCTTTTTTAATTATAAGTCTTTTTTGATCATATAAGTTTTTTAATTGAAACCCAAGCAAGCAAAGCGGGTAATCACTATCGGATAGATAAGAAAAAGAATCTATATCTAGAGGTTCTTCAGCTAGGTTAATATCCAGCATAAGCATTAACCCATTATAAGATAAATAGTTTCTATATCAACTATTGAAACGCTTGAGAAGCTCAGCTAATAAAACAACAAACACAGAAGTACAAGATGCTAAGACCGCTGTAGTCATAGCTGTTTTAAATCCCCACATATGAGATGTCTCTGACTTTTTTTTGTCAAACTCTCGGGTAATTTGTAAAGAAATATTATTAAATTTTTCTGTTACCACTTCAGCTATATGGATAAATTTGAGCTCCATTTCTTTTTCTAGGTTATTAATTTTTGTATCAAAGCTATGCTCTAAAGATTTAATTCTTTCATCCAAGCTACTCAATTGATTTACTATAGATGGTTTACCGTTACCATGATAAACTGTTTTGTAAACCTGCTCTACATCTTCCTGCAGTTTAGAAAGATTTGAATTTGCTCTTTTCTTCTTCATGTTACTTGGAATGAATATGTTAAAATGCCCTTAGGGAGACTATAAACTTTACCTCTTGTCTTCCCCGATTTATCCTTAACAACAATGGTCATTTTATCTTGTGTAACTACCGGACCATTAACTATTTCTATACCGCTACCTAAATTAAGTGAGTAGGTTTTTATACCTTTTCTAACGTCAAAAACATTAATAGTATTTTTACCTGCTAAAACTGCAGAATAAAGTTTATACATATTAAGTATTTATCGTTGGCAATTTAAATTTTAGAATAAATAATAAAAAATATGGCTGATACAATTACTAAAATTCTTATAAGACAGGGCACAGATGTACAGAGAAGAACAGCCAATCTAACCGGTGTTATTTTTAGTAGCGGTGAACCCGGTTTTTGCGTTGACACAAAACGTCTTTATATTGGTGATGGAACCACTAGCGGTGGTAATGCTATTGGAATTCAAAATCTTGGCAAAGTAAACAATCTTTTCGGTAGCTATCAAAACGGATTCAGTGTAGAAGGTATTACAAAATTTTTAAGTAAAGGTGCCGCAACTGGTGATATAGTTTATGATGTCAGTACTAGAGGGCTCTATGCTTTAACTAGTGTCAATACATTTCCTCCATTATCTTCCGAACTCACAAGATTCGATTTTTCAACTCTTGTTAACACCTCACAATTCGAATACGATTCACAACAAAGACTACAGCTTAAAGATCAAGCCATAGGCCCCAGAAATTTAAGCTTTTCTATTGTTGATAATTATACTATTGGTAAAGCCTCTATTTCCAGTCCGTTAGCTTTGTTAGAAGATTCTGTTGCAAATAGATATTTAACGGAAGTTGCTGCAAACACTGTTAAAGGTAATTTTACTGAACTAACTAGCAATCCTCAAGATATGTATGTTTATCCTGGTACGTTTGTAGGTAGAACAAACTCTTCTCAGCTATCTTGCTACCCCTTTAGTACCATCCTACAGCAAGCAACTTATAACTATTCAAACGGTATTATAATTGATCAAACCGCCAATCCGCCCATATTTCAACTTGATCCAAATATTATTACTGCTACGGGCACAGCTATTACACTTAAAAAGGCAACAACCATTACCACCGGTGGCCTCAGTGTAGCAGGTAATACAACAATAACCGGTACTTTAAGATGTACAAATGATATTGTAGCTTATTATACGCCTTCCGATAAGCGCTATAAAGACGATTTACAAGTTATTAGTAATGCTGTTGCAAAAATTCAAAACTTAACTGGATATGAATTTGTCTATAATCATCCTGGCTTACCTCATATTCATAACAAAAAGAGCTACGGTATTATTGCTCAAGATGCAGAACATATACTACCTCACGTAGTTGATAACCGCGAGCCAGATGGTCAGGGCGGGCATTACAAGGGTGTAAATTATGAAAAATTAGTTCCTGTTTTAATAGAGGCCATAAAAGAACTTAAGAACGAGATAAATGAATTAAAAGCTAAATGAAGTTTGATAATTTTATAAAAAAGCTTTTTGAAGGGTTTAATACTTTTCCACAAGCGCAAGCCGCACCTAATACAGGGCCTGACATAGGCATGTCATCCGGTGATCAGCAAAATACATTTCCTAGTAAAATGCAGACAGTAACTTTAAATCTACCAAAGAAAAAGAAAAATATTAATCAACGTTCTTCAAAAAAGAATGCCGGCCGATAGTATTAGTAATTACCGCACTAGAGCTTTTACCTCCCAATTCCTTGGTCGTCCATTTTGGCGTTACTTTGCTCTTACCACTTGATACGTGGTAGTGTGTGGCACCATCGGTTAAATCGGGTAATCTTTTAGATAGCCCTTCAAGTGCTATTTTTTCTGCAATATTCCAATTAGCATGTTGCTTGGCCCTATTAACAATATGCTTCATATCTTCTCTACCTAAATTATATTTGTTAAAAAAGCTAAATTGTTTTGGCTTTAACACTGTTTGTACTGCAGCTTTAACAAAGTCAGAATTATTTCTTGATCTATTAACGATTACATTCATTACTGCATGCATACCCTTTTCGCCCTCGCCACCTGCTTCGCCTATTAATGCAGCAGCTATTATATCGACATTGCGAATAGGGGCTTCCGCTTTTTGAATTATAGCAGGAGGTGGAGGAGGAACATCTGCTATTGCTTCTAATAGCTGTTTAACTAGATCGTCGTAACGCACCTAATTATTTAATTATAAATTTACTTTTTAATTCTTGGTTTTTTATTTTGTCGTATATATCAGCTAGCTCTTTGTTTTCTTTTTTTGTATCTTTTATTTCTTGTTTTTTATAGTAGTCTGATATGTCACCACCATACAATTGTGCCTTTATCTCAGGGTGCATTAATTTAAAACCGCTACTTTAACTATTTTAGGATAGTTGTTAGCGAACCTTTCTGCATCATTTTTATGTTCAAAAAAGACATCTATAACAGGTAACTTACCATTGGAAGCGGTTTTTAGCTTTACAGCTGTACCGGTATCAACAGCTTTTACTAACCCGACATTAGGTATAATAACTTCTTTTTCGTAGGGAATAATTCTCGGGTCTACTGCAATGGAATCGCCTTGTCTTAAGGTATAGCCAGTTGAGCTTCTTTTTCTAGCACTATCACTATCAGTACCTCCGCCTTTAGCCCAATAAACTGTAAGCCTTACAGTCAATACTCTGAACCCGCTATTATTTGTTTTTGGTATAAATGTATCTTGATAGGTTATTCCGTCATTCTTAATTTTAATATCTTTTGCTTTGCGCTTTTCGTCAGCAGCATTAAGACCCTTAAACTCAGTTTTTATATCTTTAATCGTAACATCTTTTTCTCTGTATGTTGAAAAGCTTATTGTCGAGCTTGTAATCAGAAGCCCTATCAATATTAATCCTAGCTTGTGTATTTTTTTGTTTGTTTTCATAAAAATTAAATAGCGTTAATACGCTTTAAATAAAGAAATTGTCTAATTATTTATTTATATTAAGTGATTTCCCAAGGAAAGTCAAGCCAAATATTATCGTCAAATTTTTTTACAAAATAATTTGGAACAAATTTTGTATTTTCCTTAATGTATAAGGTGGCAAACTTATAATTAGTAAACCCGCATTGCTCGAAATAATCCTGTACATAAAAAAGCGAGCTGCCTCTATCTGAAAGATCGTCAAAAATTATTACTCTTTTGTCACGATAATCACTATTAAAAACAAGACCCGGTGTTTGATAGGTTCTTATTTCACCTGAGACTTTATCGTTATAACTTTTTATACCAAAATTTATTAAATTTGTATTTAAAAGATGCGAAAGAACTACTCCAGGAGCTAACCCTCCCCTACCTAATGCTACTATACTGTTACAGCTATCAATTTGTTGTGCTAACTCTCTACAATCGTCTAATATTTCAGACCATTTTAATTTGTGTGTTTCCGCCATTAATAAATTATAATAAAAAAAGATTAAAAATCAATTTCCATTAATTGCTGCAGCGATATCTTCATGCAACTTTTTCATTTTAGATAAAATGTATAAATAATCTTCCTTTGAACCTCTTGCTGCGCGCGACGTCATTGCATTTAATTCGTGAGCTATATTCTTTTTTAATGCTGATTCTTCACCCTCACTTCTAACAGCGCTATAATCTTTATAAGGATATGCATATGAATCGGTACCACGCGTGGTATTGTTAATACCAGCATTATATGATTCTGCTATAGCTTTTGAATCTTTATTCACCTAAGTATTTATATGTCTGATGATAGTGATGCTATGAAAAAGCGTAAAGCTGCAGCTAAGAAAATACTGGCTAGAGCTGAGTTTTATAAGGTTTGCGAAGGATGTGAATCAGTTATAATATTTGACTCTGCATTTTGTCCGGTATGTAATGGCTATCGTTTTGACGATGATTTAAGAAGAGTAAAGCATACTATAGAAGAGCTCGCAAAACGAGAGCAATCTTCTATTCTACCGTCCGATTTTGCTTAAAGGCACGTAATCGTTTAAATAGTGAGATAAAAAAATAACTTTTTTCATTATCTCTTCTTTTTTAACACCTTTACTTTTTTTAGCTTCTTCGTAAAGATTTAAAATTTGATCAGCGGTAACTTTTTTTCTTTCCGCTTTCATAAAAATATTTAATTAAAAACTGTTTTAGTTGCAATAATTTTTATAAAAATTATAATATATTTGTGAAAGTTATTGGTAATTTTACACAAACATACAAAACAAACAGAATGGATGTGGCAAAGTTTTTTAGCCAAGACGTTTCTCTTAATTATTTTTTAAATCAGCTGGATAAAAAGTTTTTTTCTTTTCATAAGCCAGAAGGTAATATTCAATATTGTAAAGATTTTGCAAATTTAATTAAACAAAGATTTCATGGAGTAGAATTTTTGATTTATAACGAGCCTATTTTTTCACATGTAGTTCACAATCATATGAAAATGCTAGAAGAAAAAGGATGTACGGATGTATTGTTTATGTATGATGATGCGATGTGTACTATTCCTGACCAAGAAAAAGAATTAGGCAAAGTGATATTAGATTTCTATAAAAATTCTGAAGATATATATCTTTTAAATTTGAGCTTAAAAGGTGAACGCTTAATACAATGTGGTGTTAAGCCGAGACAAACTAGAGTAGTATCTGCAAAGCATAATCTTTTAGCTTACGAATTTCTTACAACAGATTATGCTAAGGCAAGTTTTTATGAAATGGATGATTCTACATATTTAGGAAGAATGGATATAGTTCAGGGCCTGTATGATGAAACATATATGACTTACACAAACACAGATCAGGCTGAGGGTTATGTAAGATTAAAATGTGAACAATATCCTATCAGCAGATGGGTTCTTAATAAAAGAATGTTTCGTTATTGTTACTACACCGGCATGCACATCTATAATAAAGATAAAGAGCTGAGATTTCTAGATAGATTAATAAAATTTAAAGTTGAAAATCATTTTTGATAGTATAAATTAAACATATGTCAAACGTCAATCCTCTCACATTACAAGAATATGTTGCAACATTTACTGCCGAATACGAAAAGTTTTCTGGTGGTAATAACGCCGCGGGTACCCGCGCTCGTAAGGCACTTCAGGAAGTAATTAAGTTTGCTCGCGATGCCCGTAAGAGCGTTCAAGAAGAAAAGAACGCCCGCAAAGCTGCTAAGTCTTAATACAATACATTAGATAAATATTAGTAGGGCGTGTTTCATTACCGCCCGTACTAGTAGTATTTGCGATACTGTAGCTTTAAGTGTTTGAGAGCCATTAGATATCGGTAATATATCTGTTGTATTAACAGATGCCGCGGCGTCTAAGCCTGATATAGTCACATCAGCCATAATAATATTTAATAGCCTATTACTATAAATATTAATAGTGAACAAGGACTGTCATCTCATATATGAGGCTTATACATCTCCAGGTATACCCACTGTAGCTACATCACCGACAACAACCAATATACCGGTACAACAAATTAAGTCGACTACTGCACCTGCACCTGCTGCAAAAGCCGAACAAGCAGAAAAAAAGACAAAAGAAAAAACAATTACATTAACCGATATTGATTCGGACAGAAAAGCAATTCATGCCGCGTATGATGTGGTTGAAGCAATTTATCGTACTGTAGATAGCTTTGATCGCGCCACCCAGGTTATACAGGCCATAGGTTCAGTACATCGTAA
>Ga0214923_10004076_pt1 | contig 17938 bp, 29 predicted proteins | sample LL1510_MetaG_FD_177993 | JGI IMG/M metagenome (GOLD analysis project Ga0214923, IMG submission 177993) | Freshwater microbial communities from Lake Lanier, Atlanta, Georgia, United States - LL-1510 | ecosystem: Environmental > Aquatic > Freshwater > Lake | place: USA: Georgia | collected... | reverse complement strand
TTTCATGGATACAAAAGATATTATAAGAAAATTAAAAAGCATAGCCCATACCGAATGTGACAAAGACCTGAGTGATGAATTGATTGAGGATTTTGTAAAAAATGGAAAGAATCCGGCCAGTATAGGAACCAAAGGGGTTTCAGATTTCATGCCCACACCAATGAGTTTGTTGGCGTGGTTACCCAAATGTTTTCATCAAAGCGAGTTTTATAAATAATAGTATGACGGAAAAGAAGAAAAAAAAGAAAGTAAATCATCTGAATTTAAAAGAATGCGAAGCAATCATCAAGCACCTTGGAGGTGTGATTGAATGTGCTTATGTTCAACATGTTATGAACAGATACAATCAGTTGGTTGCCCAGAAGGAATTTGACAAAAAAGAAAAAAACGATTAAGGAACCCGGAAGCTTTGACCGGTAAAGGGATCACGCAATACAGTTCCACTTTGAATGCCAGGACTCTTTTTGCTAAAAACAAAATCGCTGTAAGGACTTTTTACCATTCCGTTTGCATCCTCTGTTCCACTGGGCATACCGCCTTTTTGTGCGCTTAGTTCCATTCCACCTTCCACATCCTTTTCAGTTCCCTTAACATTTTCATAATCAGTTTCAATGCTACTGGGTCCTCTGGGTTGGCCCATTTGATCGCCCCGGCTGCCTGATTGTTCTCCCCCGCCTTTTCCATAACCTTTTGTTTCAGGTCGTGCTTGTTGAGCTTGTTGTTGCTGCTGCTGTTTGCTTCCTTTGGGACCGGAAAGGTAATTGGCCAATAGTCCACCCCCAACTGCTCCAACACCGGCACCTATCTTTCCTGCGTCGCTGCCTTTGCTGACTGCCTTGCCAATCTGACTTCCTGCCAATGCACCTCCCAGCATGCCTGCAACGGTGGCGGTGGGTTGGCCAGTTCCGGCCCGCCAACCAAATGGAGTTTCCGCCTGGGCTTTGCTGGCTCCACCCAATGCGGCCGCACCCAGGGCAACAGCCGGTATGGTTTTTTTCAGGGCACCTTTGGCTATTTTTTTCAGCTTGTCCAATCCGCCTTCATTAAGAAGATTGGTTATGTCCTGATTATCATAACCTAGATTGTAAAGTTCCAGTTTTAACAACTGCAGTTCAACTGCTTCGTTGTAAGCCTTGCAGATAAGATGATCGTCCCGGCGCATAAGATTATTTATCAAATTTTACTGTCTGCTTTCGGTCCCGCTGCAGTTCCAAAAGATAACCCAGCCAGCTTATTCCCAGCTTGGTCAAACCTGAAAAATGCAAAAAGGTGATGCGTGGCAACAGGTAAAAGCAGTAATTATTTAGCAAATAAATACCACAACCAAATGGATGAAAACTGCAGATGATTTTGCATTTTTTCATAAATATATTTAATGAAATGGAATGAGCTGGTAGAACGTGTTCTGAATGAACGATACTATGAATATGATGATTTGAAAGCAGGATTTCGTTATCATGGCAACCGGTATATTGCTGTGGGTCATGTGGATTATGACACAACCGAAAGGGACTGGGACAATTGGAACATAGAAATTTGGGACATTTATGAACGGGATGTGGATGGAAAACTTGGCATGAAGGTTGAAAATCCTAATGTGGAAATACAAGAACTTGCCCATGATGCATTGCGAGATGAAGCCAACGAACGGGGATATGAAAACGGACATTTTGATGATGAAGAAGAGAAGCCGGAACGTGAATTCAATTGGGAGGACCTGGATGAAAGTAAAACATTTGATGAATTGAAAGCACCTTTCACTTTTCGGGGAACTGAATATTATGCCTATGGAGATGCTTCGGTGAAATTGAATGAAGCTGAAGTAAAGTTGTATGCCATATTGGACGGAGACATGGACGAACTGGACAATCCTCTTCCAGAAATGATTCGGGATGCGCAGTATGCGCTTCAGGACATGGCCAACAAACTAGCGGGTCGGTAAATTCCAGTCGTCCACCACAAAACTTTTTTCCAGTTTGTATTGGTATTGTTCTTCGATAAATTTTCTCAACATCCGATCATATTCAAACCGATTGGTTACTTTACCCACCGGCATGGTTCCCCAGATAGGATCATAAAGCCAAAGAGTACCCTTGTATTCAAATATGCAAACGGCATGACCGAACAATTTTCCTTTGTTTTTGTTCATACGGTAATCGTCTGCATAGTAATAGGTGAATCCATACACGCTGCTGAACACCCCGGTTTCTGTGGCCAGAAGCAGATTGGCCCTGCTTGAATGAATCATGCTTTCCACAAAGCAGCTGTTGGGTAAATCCGTGTAAAATCTTACCGCTGTCTTGCGCCCGTCAACAATTCCCTTAATGTAACCACCCAGACAAACCAATGAAAATATTGATAATAGAACAATCCATTTTCTAAAATTATATTTTCTTTTCCGTTTGTGTTTTGTTTTTGGTTTCAATCCTACCGTCTTTCTTGGCCAGATACTTGTTGCTGAAATAAAACACGATGCAACCCCATGCCAGCAGACGTATCAGCCAAGTGATATTCAGTTTTATCCCACAACTACATTTGCAAGCCATATTAATATTTATATAAATTTTAGTAATAATTCGGTATTGAAAAATGATTACAATATCATAATTAGGTAAACATGCGGTTTACTTTTGCATATATTGATCATGACAAGGAAATTCATGCCAGATTTTTAGAACCGTCCTTAAAACAGCTAAAGGGAGAATTTGATGTTGTTTTTGGAAATAATAAACAAAGCGCGGCAAGCAATTACAATCTCATCCTGAAAAATAGTCAAAATCGATATGTGATATTTTCCCATCAAGATATGAGTTTCAGTGGGGATTTGTTGGAAAAGATAGAAAAAACCATAAGAGCTTATCCTGATTTTGGGGTGCTGGGTCATGTTGGTTTGGACAAAAAAGGAAATTATTGTTGGAACAATATGCAAAAAAGTTATGAGGTGGAGACTTTGGATTGTTGTTTTATTGTTGTAGACCGGGAAACCTCGGTGTTGTTTGACGAAAAAACATTTGATGATTATCATCTATATGTCGAGGATTATTGTATGGAAGTAACAAAACAAACGGGCAAAACATGCCGTACTCTTTTGATCGGGCGCAATTTTCACTATGGATCTTTTTTGATGCATCATTCAAACACATTTTATAATCAAGGGAACAATTGGGGGCGCTATAATTTTTATAAGGATCGGTTGAAAACAAAATGGGGGAAGGTTTTTACCACATGATCATTTACAATCCTGAAAAAATGTATCAGGGTGTGATGCGGGTGTTTAGCTCTGATTCGGCATGGCTTGGTTTGGAAAGAATCATCCCAGACATCATCCGGGATTTTAAAATACCTACTCAGTTGGCTTTGGAATTTGGAGTGGACAAAGGTTACAGCAGTTCTGTTCTTTCCAATTTTTTTGAAAAAGTGATAGGGGTAGACACGTTTCAAAGCGACGCCCACACAGGAAAAAGAGATTCAGAACAATATGAAATCACTAAAAACAATCTTAAACAATTTTGCAACATTGAACTGGTTAAAAGCAGTTTTGAAGAATATATCAGCAACAATGAAAATCACTATAATCTGGTTCATATTGATATTGTTCATGAATATGAACCCACTTTCAAATGTGCTGAATGGGCCGTGATGCATTCAAACATTACCATACTGCACGACACAGAAAGTTTTCCTGCAATCAAATTGGTGTGCCAGCACGTTGCGGCTCGTCATAATATAAAATTTTATAATTATACGCAAAATAACGGATTGGGTATTCTTGTAAAAAAATAATATGAGCTTGTTGGAACCATATAGAAAATTGCGGGAAGAAAATCAGAAACTTCTGGAGGAAAATGAAATTTTGTTGCAGGAAATACGCGCCTTAAAGAATATTATGTATGGATTGCAACTTGATTTTGACAAGAAAAAGAAGAAAAAACAAGATTAATTATTTGCAAAATAATTAAAAAGTTGCAAATATTATTTTTAAGCGGCTTAAATACTTGTATGAAATTAAGCATCACCAAAAACGATATACGGTATGGTCAGCGTCACAACCCCAGCAATTGTGCGATTGCTCAAAGCATTCAGCGCAATTTGAAGAAAAATAAAGTTGAATATGCCGACATCAATGTGCTGCCCCAGACGGTGAGCATTCAGGTGTTTGAGGACAACAAGATTGTCACTTACAAAACTGAAATGCCCAATCGTGGAGCCAAATTCGTACATCGTTTTGATAACGAACTGCGGGTCAAGCCATTCTCGCTGAGCCTGCCTTTTGTTAAGACAAAAGAAGCAGAACTGAGCAAATAAGAGATTCGGGTTAGAATCTCCTGTTCTGGTAATTCCAGACCGAAGTTTCGTATAATATATAATTATTTTAAAAATAATTCTCATTTGACATTCATTTTATCCGGATAAAATAAATGGATGAACAAGAAGAGTCGCAATATAGACAGCAATCTGAAAGTGTTTCTGGAACGCAAGATTGTACAAGCAAAGATACGGGATCTGAAGTGGCGGGAGAAAAACAACATTGTTTGGTTTTTTGTGCAAAATTATGTGCGTCGTCTCAAACCGGAACAAATCAAAAATCTTTACATGCAATATTATCAAAAGGATGGGACGCCCAAGCGTCAACCACCCATACGCAGCAGTCGGTGGAGCCGACTAATGGATCGGATACACTCATGAAAAAAACAGCCCTCACGGTTTTGCTTATTGGTCTTGCTGCAATTGGTTTGTGGCGTTATGTGCAACCTTCAAACCCAACTCCAATTCGCTTATCAACCTATCAAAATCAAAGTGTGATGATAGCAACTGAACCCGAGGAAAAGGTGAAACGGGCGGAACCTGTCGCACAATCTTTAGCTCCGCTTCCATTGTTGCCAGAACATTATAATTACACCGAGCATTTGCAGGTAGGAAATGGTTGGAGAAGCCGATGAAACTTTTGCTCAGTTACTTGTTTTATTATCTGGGCGATCTTATCAGTAACACCACCATGCGCTGGGGAAATGGTTATGGTTATCCAATTTACAACCGATTGATGTTGCTGAGCAGCGATTTGGACACCAAGAACAAACTTTGGAAAAATGTTAAATCCAAGAAAAAGAAACGGGGAAAAAGGAAATGAAGGTGGGCAGGTTTCGTAAAAAGACAGTGTGGGAAGCACGGATTCGCATGACGCCGGATGAGGAAAAGCTTTTTGAACAGCTGGGACGTGAGGTGATTTGTCGGGACGATTATATTAATTTTGGTTTCAATCACAGTTTGAAACGAGGATTGGAAACACGTAAAAATCTTACCCGGCGCAGAAAATGAAAATCAAAGGAGTGATACAACTTCCTACCAGTCATGAAGAAAAGTTCATGATTCGCAGTTTGTTTCGGCCTGTGAAAAAAAGCTGGTTGAAACACAATCGTTTGCAAAAGCTTTTGAGTTTGCTAAAAGGAAAATAACATGAGCGGATTCTTTATTATTCGACACAATCAAAAACAGGGAAATGATTGTTACGAGGTAGTGGAACACAACAACCGGAGTGGGGCCGAAGGAATCACCATCGCCAGCTTCAGCAGCCATGAAATGGCAGAAAAGTATATTCATAACTACACGGATAAAGATGCAACAACTTATGAGAATTATTATAAAAATCTTCAAACACAAACCAAAGGAAAGACACCATGAACCTGGACAATCACTTCACCCAATCTGAATTGGAATTTGCCCTGACATATTTGCGTGATCAGATGGAGTGGAACATGGAGGATATTGCCGTCGAATATGATGCCGGGGACAAAATGGAAAAATTATATAAAAAAATAAACAGCTATTTTGCAGAGGTTAATGCATAAATATCCTTGTGGATATTGACAAAATCAACCAGCTTTATTATCAACATCGTCAACAGTTGACTGAATCGGCAACTGCTCCTAACCCTGTATCTTTTGGAAAAGTGGTTGCTGATAATGAAGAGGATGCAGAAGATTACGTTCCGGGCATGAGTTTTCCAGAGTTTTTGGAAAAAATGATAGGCATATTGGGGGGCAAAGAAGATACTGCTCATAAGCTGCGTCGTCTGGCCCGCATGGGATTCAGCGCAAAAAGGGCACTGGGTGATGAGGATAATGAAGCAGAAGAGGGGGATGATGGGGAAGAGGGTGAATTGATGACCCATATGAAGCAAACCGGTCTTATACCCAAGGGTAGCAAACCCAGCAGCATCTACAGTGGAACCCGCGAAAAAAGATAATATAAAAAGATTGACAACTTCTGTTAGAACCCATATAACAGAAGCATGACACTTAACGAATATCAACGATCCGCGATAGGAACTGCCATATTTCCTCGGGACAACGCCATACCTTATGTGCTTTTGGGTCTAAGTGGTGAAGTGGGTGAAGTTTGCAACAAATATAAAAAGATCATAAGGGACAAAAACAACCAGATGTGCGAAAAGGACCGAATTGCGCTTCGAGACGAATTGGGCGATACCCTATGGTATCTGGCTGCGGCCTTGTATGAACTGGGTTGGGACATGGAAACCACGGCAGCAGTGAATTTGAATAAACTGAGTCTGCGTCAAAAGAACAACACGTTGGGCGGCAGCGGCGACAATCGTTGAAAAGAACAAACAAAACAGACTTTTACCTACGTCTTACCCTGATAGGGTATCCGCTGATATATTGCACAGTTTATATATTATTTTTGGTGTTTTGTAAATAATATCAGTTTACCGGCACACCGGTAATGGAATAAATGTTGGCATTGAGCGGACCATATTGGTGCACGTTCAGGGCCGTGACTGCCTGAACTATTTGATCAAAATAAAATCCATAATCAGGTCCGACGGGTTGACTTCCTCCGCTTTGGGTATGACCTGCTAGTACAAGACGACCTGCACTGACCACCCAGTGCATGCAGGTGCTGTCGCCGGTGACTCCCGGTTCGCCATGCCAAAGCGAGTTGGGAACCGAGAATATCCCGTTTCTTTGGGAAGGATCAATGTTGCGGGTGCTGAAGGACGCGTTCGTTCCAAACGGAATGCCTACTCCTATTTTTCCGGTTTGGGATGGACCATAAAGGAAGTTGTTGATGCTGTCGGCCGCAGTGACGCTGCGGAATTGACTATTGCTTCCGCTCAGCACAAAATATTGTGCGGCAGAAACCGGGGCGCTGAGTATGCCGATGGCAATGTCGGTGGATCCGATTCTTAATCCGGTGACCATTTGTGTGGTGGTTCGGCTTCCGTCCGAATGATAAACGTAAACCGTGTTGTTGTTGGGGGGAAATGAGAATCCGGGGGGATAATGATGGGCTAGCACACAGTGCACCGGGCTGATCAGGGCGGCGCGTCCCTGGAACAACCATCCTGCATAAATCATTCCGGTAAAGTCCAGATCTTTCCAGCGGAAATTGTTGTTGTAGCCCTGGACAGGTTCGCCTGCTATCTCGGTTCCGGTGGTGTACACAGTGTTGTTGTAACTATATGCGCTGAACAACAGCATGTCGGTGCGAAACACGGTGGTGCGTTGGAACCATCCGGTGGCATTTGCAGACGTGTTATAGGCACGTCCTTGCCATGTGTCTGAAGGTGGATTACCCCAATCGCCCACCCCGGGATCGGCACTGAGCCACACGGTATTGCTGGAACTGGATGGACCCACCAATGTCCACAAGCTTTGGGTTGAATTATATAATATGAAATAATCGCTGTTGTTGCGGAACACATCCCGGTTGTTGAACACATCGCCGGTTTTCAGATATTCTCCGGTTAATTCTGGGAACTGAACTGAATTGCTTCCGCTGACCGGGGCAAACACGGTCATGCTGTTGCCCTGAATATTGCTGGGAACATAACCGGAAGGGGTGCTGACCGGAGGATAAACAGGATCCAATTCAAAAGGTGTTGGCATGTTTGCAAAATTTGAATTGCGGTAGATATGGATAAATCCTGCATCTGTGGCCGAAGTGCGTCCCTGGGATGTGCCGGTATATGTTAAAAAGATTCCACTGTTGGCGCTGACCGCCCGGAAAATGTTGTCGATGATTTGCGCGGAAAGATTGCTGTTGTTGCTCACGTTGACGATCTTCAGGGATGAAACGGAGGGAACCCTCAAGGAACTGAGACTGTTGTTGTTTAGGACCAATGTTGCCAATGAATTGCTCCCGGAAAAATCCAATTCCGGAATGATGCTGGTGTTGATGGTCACGGACCGCAACAATGGAATGTTGTTCAGATTTTGAATTGACTCTAGGTTGCTTGGAATGCTGGAAAAAAGCAAACTGTCCAGTTGCGGATTGACAGAACCCAGCGTCAATGTTCGCAGGGCGGTGACGGTCTGCAAATTTACCGACACCAGCTGGTTGTTTTGACTCAGATTCAGCGAGGAAATACTTGTGACTGTGGCCAGACTGATGTTGCGCAAACTTGCATTTTGGCTGAAATCAATTGCGGTCAAAAACGTGCTGATACTGAGCGAGAATGCTGTCAATGATGATAAACGGCTCAGATTTATGCTTTGCAAGTTGCGTCGCACCGTCAAACTTACGGGATCAAAAGCGGCGCTTCCTGCCGCCCGAATGCTCAGATAATCCGGAGCATTGAAATAAAAATCATCAAAGCTGGAGCTGGGTCCGTCCGGAACAAAATAGGTTGAAAAAGCATAGGTGTTGGTGAAAACCGGGGCCGGATCCAGAAATGCTGATTGGGCGGTCCAGTTTGTCAAAGGAGCCTTAGTGGAGGGATTGGAGGAATTGTTGTTGTAAATTCGGGTCGCACTTGAAATGCCGGAAAGTATGCGCCAATCATTCGCGGTTGACCTAGACAACCGTTGGCTGCTCAGTTGCCCCAAATTGGTGAAAGTGCCGTCCCAGCGGCTAAAGTTGTTGTTGTAGTAAAACATCATGCCGGAACTGAGCAAACCTCCGTTGTTGGTCACCATGATGTCCAGGGGAGGATAATCGCCAAACGTCATGAACAGATAGGGCGGGGTGGGATCCGGTTCGGGCGGAATGTTCACCTTGTTGTCATAAGCCCCGGCATTTCCAAATGAAACCAGCACGTTGCGGAACGAATGAATGCTGTTGCGGCGACGCTGCACGTCCCGAAAGCTGGGAATGTTGGGCATATGAACTATTTATCTGTTTTTTTAACAACCAATCAAACAAAATAAGGTATCTTCAAACTGCTGTTGTTCACAGTTATTGTCAGAAAACCATGGGCTTTGACAGGTATTTCGGCATCGCCACTGGTGGCATTGGTTGAGGTAATGAAATTGGAAAGAATGATATTGTCCTGCACGATGGGTGAAGATACAGTTATGGTTCCGCTCACAGATGAAACGCCCACGCTATAGGTGCTGTCGATCAGATCGTTGAAATCCTGCGAGGAAGGATAATCGCCGGGTTCAAAACGGCTTTTCAGATAAGAAATGCTTTGTTCGGACATATATATTATTTATAGAAAAACATGGTTGAAAGATAAATAATTTTATCAACCCGCAGTACCTTCGGGGAAACGGCCAGGGCCATGGATTAAAAACCCATGGCCTTTGTTTTTGTAAAAATATATAAATAATCAATATGCCACAGGATCGCGATTCAAAGCTCATATATGAGATGTATTTGGAAGCAATTCAAACTTCGTTTGAACCAGATTCGGCCCCAATTTCAATGGATCTCAACACAAGAATTAAAGAAGCTGCAGAAAGTCAGAGAGGAAAACCGGAGTCGGTGATGATGGAGGTAACATTATGGTTACAACAGAATACAGCCAGTTCCCCCGCGTTAATAAACTTATTGGAACATATCGGGGATCTTTCCAACCGGGCACAAAAAAGAAATGCCATTGGCAACGTGGAAGAAAAATTAAGGAAAGTTGAACAATATGGAAAAAATGGTTTGTGGTCACTGGAAGAAGAAATTGAAGATGGTTATCGAAGCAATGCAGAATATCGGGTGTTAAAATCCATCCCAGAATTGGCAGAGTTAGCAGATAAGGTTGGTCAACCAGAAGGACCTGAATCGTTGTTTGAGGTTTATGAAAAGCTCAGAAAAGAACATGGATCCAAAATTGAAGATGAGATAAAAAGATCGAAAGAGCTTACAAAGCAAGAACTTAAAAAATATGTGGAAGCTCACGAAAAATTTAATAAACCCATAACCAAACTGGGCAAACTGGGGAAAGATGCTGCTATTGCCCTGGGGAAACAAAAATTTCACCGGTTGAGAAAAATCATATCAGAAATGAGAGAGTGGGTGGACAAATATAATAAAGCCTCTCCTGAAATACAAGAAAAAATGTTTGTTGAATTGGCTCCGGATCTGTATTGATAAAATATTGTTGACAATAATCATATTTTTTCATAATTTATGATATGGATCAAATAAACGAACGCCAACTGATTCCCGACTATATTTTCGGAAACCCTGAAAAATGCACCTATTGCGGCGAAAAAAGTGAATCCATAGATCACGTGATTGCAGTGGCTTTTTTTGACGGGAAAAGGACAAGGTTGGCCAAAAAAAACATGAAAGGAAAAGGATTGCGCACTTATTCCTGCATGGAATGCAATACCGTTTTAAACGATCTTTATTTTGAAAGCTTCAAGGATCGTTGTTTGTATATAAACCAAAAATTGCAAAACCGATACAGGAAAATAATTGCGTTGCCGGAGTGGATGAACCATGAAAAAGAGGAACTGGGTAAAAATTTCAAAGAAAGAATATGCGGAAAACTGAGCAAAAAGATGGTTATTTTGGAAAGAATTCGGTGGCAAAACACATTGGAATTTCAGCAAATCATGGAAGAGCCCATGAAAGAATTTTCCAAAGACAAAAGGGTGGTGAATCTGGAATGGATGCGAGAATACTTTTTATGTGAAAATTACCAGGTTTCATGCAAATATGACAAAAAAACAAAACCCTTGATATGGAAAGATCCTTATCGAAAGAAAAAACCCCGGGTACGATCCTGCAATTTTTACATAAAAGTCTTCAATTTGGTGGAAAATGGCGCTCCTTTTGAAGTGGTGGCATGGACTTCAGATTTTTTTACTGAAACAAAAACCATAAAAAGATACATGTTTCGAAGCGAAAAGTTCAATAAAACGTTTGTGGGCACCCGAACTCATTTTTCGTATTTTGTAAAAAATAATAATTTTGCTGCGGATGAAAAGGATACAATCCGCGCAACAAAGTTAAATCAGCCTTTAAAAAACTGGACATATGATCTGATCCAAGACAATCAAATTATAAAAATAGATAAGACCCAGAAATCCCGAGGACGACCCGCCATACATGAAAAGATTAATCAGCAAATATTGCAATTTATAGAACAAAACAAACATCCAAAACAAATCGGTTTGCAATTGGGTGTGAGTGCCGCATATGTTTATAAAATAAAAAAACAAGCATCTGAATATTCATATGGCCTATGAAAAACAAAATTGATGATTTTGCAAATAAAATAAAAGAATAATATTTAATATAAATAGTATTATGGATATTGACAAAATCAATCATCTTTATTATCGTAATTTAAAGCTTTTGAAAGAAGGAAAAGATTGGTACATAAACCGCAATCCTCAAAACACAATTGACATTGATCAAATTGATATTGGGTCTTTGGAGGTGGATAATGCAAATACACGCGATTATCCTGATTTTGCAGATGCGTACTTTAGTGCGGGTCAATGGAAAGATGGTCGGAATCTGACCGATGACGAATTGGATATTTTAGGTAGTGAACAAGGCGATCTTTTATATAAAAAAGCCGAAGATACTATTTTTAGTCGGGATTATTCTGATTATTCCGAAGATGCAGAGGATAAAATTCCAAAATACGCATATGACCTTAAACGGGCTGAAGGAGAACATCCTCAATCCCCCATAACTCTTCAACAAACTGCACAACATCTGCAAATGCTGGAATTGTATTTGCGAACCAATGTGATGGCTGCCCTGATGGAAGGCGACAAGAATGAGGGTAAAAAGGTGTTAAATGGTCTTTTGCAGCATATTTTGCAACCTTTAATAAAAGCAATACAAAACACCAAACAAGAAAATGAGGACAATGAAGGGGAGAAGATTGAGTCTATTCGGATCGACGGGAAAAATTATGAGGGGAGGATTGTCAATTTTTCGAGGAACTCTATGAGTTCGAGCGCATGGACAAATTTTTGGACTTTTGAATCATTCAAGAGGATTCCGAAAATACGGAATATAGAACTTGAAGATGCGACCTTTATTCGACGAAATGAAGGAAGGTCATATATTAAGCGCATGGTTCGTGATCCGGGCGGAAACAGGGTTTTGATAACTCAAGATGTTAGGTACGATGTCTAAAAGTTTTTATGGCCGACCCCATCACCCCCCCCCCCAAACCTCGCTAAACATCTTATTTTTTTAAAATAATAATATGAACAGCGACGATCATAATATTCACCGGGCCTATCAAAAAAGCAGGTTATTGAGGGAACAGACTGAACTGGAAAAAGATTCGCATATAAATCGAAATCCTAAAAATAAAATTGATATTGATAAAATTGATATAGATTCTTTGAAGGCAGAATATATGTTTGATGTGGATCCGGATAATGATCTTCCTAGAACTCGTTATTTTTTTTCGGGGAAATGGAAAGACGGCCGGGAGCTGACCGATGATGAATTGGAAGATTTAGCCAGCGAACAGAGTGATCTTTTATATAATATAAAAGCACCTAGTTTCTTCTATTCCAAAGAAGAAAACAATGAAGAGAAAAAGTTAAAATATGATTATGAAATTGCCACTGCCTATTTGCCAAGGGATCTGGATACCAGTACAAGAGAAGCACAAAACAAGGTATTAGAGTTGGCTTTTAAAGAGGTTGTAAAGAGAATTACCAACAAGAATAAAAACCCTGAGTTGGCTGCTCGCAATCTTTTCTACGATGAAGATTTTCCAATGGAAGTGATATCTCAATACAACCACTATCAAAAGAATGGGTTTCCAGATGTAGAAGAGAATGAAGAAAATGCAAAGCTTGCAGATGATGAACGAAATGATGGAAAGGATATGGAACATATCTATCCTGCAGGCTGGAACAAAGGATTTCCCCAAGGAATTGAAATAGCCGCAGGTGGAAAAGAAGAACCTTTTCTAAAAGATGGCAAATGGTACATTCGTGTTTTTGATAAAAAAAATCACAAGCATTTCATATATTCATATAAAGACGATGTGTTCGTCCCTGAGATTTAAAAGGTGAATGGGACCAGGAACAAGCAGCTGAATATCGCAGAGGAGCTTGATTTTTTTAAAAATAATAAGGTGATTTATAAATAATAACATGAACAGCATCAGCAATTGTCCGGCAGCCAATAATGTGAATTTTCTGGGGTCACCCTTGACGCAGATACCCAGCCTGATTTAAAACCCGCCAGTACCTTATGGGAAGACGGCCCGGGGCCATGGATTAAAAACCCATGGCCTTTGTGTTTTATATAAAATATTGACAATTTTCTTTTCTGGATAAACTAGATCATGCAATCTGTTTCAGCCGCCCCCATTTGTTTGATTGATTCTGTGCCCATTCACCAGGATTATGTGCGGGGCAACAATTTTTTGCGCATGTGCGATCATGTTTTAACCATTGAACTGAATCGAACCATGATTGACAGCCTGAAGATTTTTCTGGAAAAAGCACCCCACATCAAGGAAAACGACTTTATTTTTTGTAAAAATGAATTTGTGATCAGCGAAGGTTTTGAAAAGGTTTTGTTTGCGTTAAAAAATCCGGTTCATTTGGTCATACACAAGGGGGATTTTCTGATTCATCACCGGTGGTTGGACCATCCCCGCGTTCGAAATGTTTTTTGCAGCAATCTGAACAGCAATCTTTTTCATTCGCAATTCAGCAGTTTTCATCCGTTGCCTTATGGTTTTGCACATCCGGAATTTGAAGGGTGGCCCCAGACCAGCAAACAACAAATGGACGAGGTTTTGCAATCAAAACCGGCCAAAACACTGGATCTTTATGTTCCTTATCATGACGAACAGAACCGGTTTCATGCCCGGGACAGCAGCGTGCGAATTCATTTTTGCGAACAATTGCGGCATGCCCTGCCGCATTTTCGCATGAACGTGCATGTGCAAAAGGAAAAATTGTCCTATTCATATCATTATGGATTATTGCAAAAAAGCAAATATGCAGTGGTGATTCCCGGACCTGGATGGGGAAACGACAGTGTGCGGGTGTGGGAATGCCTTTTGCGGGGAACCGTGCCCATCATGAAGCGAAGTTGGGAACAAGGCGCGTGGCATTCCGGACTGGAATATCTGGCCTTGCAGCATAATTTGCCCATGGTTTTTGTGGATGACTGGATGGAGATTGAGGAAAAACAAATTTGCAAAAAACAGATGGATTTTTCCAATGTGAGCAAAGCGCTCAAGCAGGATTATTGGACACAATACATGAGAAAAAAATGCAGGACATTTGGCCAGAAATTTTAAAAAAAGACGTTTCGCAGTTCCGCGAAAGTGAATATTACCAAAATCTGAGCAGGGACCAGAAGTATCTGGCACGTTTGAACTGGGAAAACCGCCAGCGAAACAAACAGCTTGCCCAGATGCAAAAAGAGAAAAAAATGCTGAGTCCCATCAAAAACGGCCAGCGCGATGTTATTAACATGGCCTACAGAAAACAACGCGACATGTTGCAACTCATGCAAAGCAACACAAAAAGTTTTCTGCGCAGGGAAAAGGAAAAATTTCAATTTTTTACAAAAAATCAAAAAATATTGTTAAAAATATTAAAAAAAGCAAAGAAGGTAAACAACAAAAACAAATTGCACATTGAACATGTGAAAGTTTTTTTGAAAAAAATAAAAAATTCACAAAAAAAAGATTTGATGATTTTTAGACAAGAAAAAAGAAAAATGAAGATGCCGAACATGAATTCGAATCTTTCTTTGAAAAACATAAAAAAATCACAAAAAACATTGTTGAATTATTGGATGGAGAACACCAAAAGCCAGTCATATAAAAATGAGGGCATCAGCACGCATGAACTGATTTATTTGCAAAATCCTGAGAATGAAAAGAAAAAGAGGTTTTTGAAAAAAATTGCAAATCATGAAATCAAATTGATGAGCATGATGCTTGAAAACAAAATAATGGCAGAAAACTTCATGTATGAAAACACGATAAAAATACATAAAAACGGAATTCGATCTCCCAAAACATTTGCATTGCAATATTTGATACAAAACGCAGACATGATAAGAACAACCCGGATCACACCAAATAAAAAACTTTATCAAAAAAATTATTTCAAAAATCGCAAAGAAAATGACATTGTTTTCAAAATGAGAACATATATGTCCAGCAGTTTTAGAACATACCTGGAAAAAAATTATTTGAAAAAAAACGGAAATTTGACCATTCCTAGTCTGGGTTACAGCGCCAAACAATTGGTCAGAAGATTGGAAAGCACATTTGAAAAAGACATGAATTGGAAAAATTTTGGAAAGAAATGGCATATTGATCATATCATACCTTGCAATTTTTTCAAAATAGACAAACCAGACCATTTTTTTGTAAAAATATGTTGGGGATTGAATAACTTGCAAGCATTGGAACGAGCTGAAAACATAAGCAAAAATGATAAAATGCCGGACGGAAGCCGTGTGCGAGATATAAAAACCCCGGAACAATATCAAAACATGTTGAAAATTGTTAAAAATTTTCTAGGTTTTGAACTGACAAGAGAACAGCACTTAAAAGCAGAAATGGATTTTTTTGGCATTTTGCAGGCAAAACAGGGGTATAAAATCAAAAGTGCTACTAGACCGTTGACAAAAACAGAGCATTTAAAAGCTAGTATTTTGTAAATAAATCCACTTTTTCTCTTATGAGCTGTTAGTTTACTTGTTTACGGCTGTCCAGAAAGAGGGGGGTATGAAAATTCTAGAGGATCTAGAGGTTCTAAGGTTTCTAAGGTTTCTAGGGTTCCAGAGGTTCTGGGGGATTTTGCAAATATCTAGGGAATCTAGGGAATCTGGAGGTTCTGGTTGCTTTTAGGGGGTCTAGGGCGGCGATTATATGTTGGGAGAATAGAGCCGGAAGAGAACTCCGGACGAGGATCATGGTCTGACCTCCTTGAACACTCCCGCTTTATTTTCAAAATTTTTCTACAAATACTGGCCCCTCGGCACCCCGGCGTCCATTTTTTTTATAATTTTTTGCATAAATTTTTTTATATATTATTGGTGCATTATTGCCAAAATCCCTAGATCCCCTAGAAACCCCTAGACCATCTAGATCCCCAGACCATGCGCGAGGCGCTATATCTAGAAAACTACACATTTAAATTATTATTCCATCATCTTTTAAAATTTTATATAAAGAATGATACTTATTTTTTAAAACATCAATGACCACTTTCTTATTGACAGATTGAACAAAAAGATCTGTCCAACGACAATTGCCTGGTTCATATCCCCGGCAGGGATCTATTCGGTCTAATGAACATCCTTTCGGTCGAGGGCCCATGTTTTTATAAAATTCTAAAAAATCATTCTTCCACGATTCGCAAACAGCTATTCCTTTACCTCCATAATGTTTATATGAATTATGATTGGGATTGTGACATTTTTGCAAAATATTAGCCCAAGTTCGATATTCTGGGGTGTTGCTCAATTTATGTGTTTTATTCCCAACGCAACCACAGCTTTTGGTTAATCCTTTTTTGATATTGTTAAAAATCATTTCTTTTTCATTTCCGCAAATGCAGGCGGCCAAAACCACCAACTGACCATTCTTATTTCGGTTTATAAATTTTTTAATTGAAAGATTATTATATTTTTTTCCTAGTATTTCTTTTTCTATTAATCTATTAATCATTAAAATATTTATACTATTAGAATAACATTTTTAATTTTTGCCCGGACCAAAAAATAGTTTTGTTTGCCTATTAGACAAACCGCTCCAGGGGACACGCCTGTTCCTATTAGAAACGTTTCTCGGCATTTTGGTCGGACCAAAAATTCAACTATCCATTCTATTAGGCAAACGTTCCCCGGGGACATGCTTGCTTATCTAGGGGTTCATGGGTTCCAGGGTTTGTGATTTATTTGCAAAATATGCATTGCAAATGTTCCACGTGTTCCACGGAATAACCAGGGGATCTAGAGGTTCTAGAAAATCTAGGGTTCTGGGGAATCTAGGGTTCTGGACAATGATAGTGTTTATGCTAAGTACATATGTGAGCGGCACGCTTATGGAACTGCAAAAATTACAGGGCCGGATACACGAACTGGAAAAAGAGAATAAGGAGCTGCGTCGTCGTTTGAATGATACATACAGTTTTATAGGCAACATGGGCAATCCGGATTATTACAAAAATCAAAAGGATTGGGATGGTGTGACCCGCGAAACCTACACCACCGGCAACACGGAACGACTGGATCTTTTGACCCGCAAGTTTGGCATTGACGAATATCCATTGGAGTAAAGGATTGAAACGGCCCTGGCAGCTTCCGGAACTGAGCAAGAAAGAAAGGAAGCGATTAAAGAAGCTGGCCAAACTACGGGATCCGTTTGAAATCTGGATCGACCACCACAATCACAAACTGGAGGTGCTGCGCACGGTTGGCAGCATGATCAACGCAATTGTGGGGTTTCTGGTGTTCCTGAAGGTTTTCGGATTATTGCACTAATGAAAGGGATAAAAGACAAGGTTCTGGACGTGCTGCATCTGATGCTGCGGGCCCTGATTGTGATTTGGATATGGACCGGCGGACTGGCATTACTGGCGCTATGTTACGCTTATTTTAAAACAAAAGAATTTATACAAATCAGGGTACTGAAAAGGGAATAAAGCTTTGAACAATCATCGTCGCTATCGTGTCATACCTTATATGAGCATGATAGGGACTGCAATTGCTGACCTGGAGGTGCTGCCGGATG
>Ga0214923_10004075_pt1 | contig 17942 bp, 21 predicted proteins | sample LL1510_MetaG_FD_177993 | JGI IMG/M metagenome (GOLD analysis project Ga0214923, IMG submission 177993) | Freshwater microbial communities from Lake Lanier, Atlanta, Georgia, United States - LL-1510 | ecosystem: Environmental > Aquatic > Freshwater > Lake | place: USA: Georgia | collected... | reverse complement strand
CGTAATCTTCGTATGTAAATATGAGTGATTCCATTTTAAATAAAAACAGTCGAACCCGTTTTAAATAGGCACCCTGAAATTGTACAAGGCGTAGTTCTTTGATTACATAACTTTTATCCTATTTTGAAGTCTTTACAAAATAGGATAAATATCTTAATCTTATCGGAACTACGCCTTCGGTGAACCCTATACAAAGACCTTTGCAAAAACAGGTATCAATTCAGCTAAGCCGCGTTTTGCATCTTCTAACTTTAAGCGTTCAAACGGGTTTACATCGCACATCTTACCAACTAAATCATACAGAGCCAATGTCGCTTTTTTATCAATATCAGGATATGTTGAGTCTGTTTTTGAACACGTGCCTTTATCATTTGATACGTACGATGTACAGAAATAATAGGCCTCATACAATGAACGACCAAGGGCGTAAACTTCGCTCTGTCGAAGAATGTGTTTCTTAGCCTCATCCCCACCTTCGCGAATCTGTTTCATTATTTTTAGACCAAGCTTGAGATTTATTTTAGAACTACCGTCATCATTTTTTAAAATCCATTTAGGAAAATGTAAATATTCTGAAGCCTTTAAAAAAGCGGAAATATCTTCTTTCGTTGGGTTTACCTGATCATATAAAAATCTAACATCGTATGGCCAATATGCGTAGTTGTCAATCTTGGGATAATTAATAACGTGTGAAAAAGAGCGTGATAGGCCAAAATCAATTAGTCGAAGATTAAACGTGCCATCCTTCATTTTTAAGCCAATAATATTTGACAGTTTTATATCTTTGTGAACAATTTCGTTCGCGTGCAGAAGAGCAACACCATCAAACACGTTTAGAAACCCCTTAAAATAAGCTGGTACATCAGTCAACATAACTTCAAGATGCGTCAAGTCTTTTCCACCATTTGGTGATAGAAGAAGCATAGGGTTACTAAACTGTAAAGCACATTTGTCCACTTCGTCTGAACTATTTGCTGAAGCCGGGTGGCACTTTTCATCAGGATATACAAAATATTTAAAACTACTATTTAAACTTCGTACAACAGAGGCAGCTGACCATTCTTTTTCTGCTTCGGTGCCCTCAATAAGTTTAGAAATATATCCATTTTTACGTGTGTTGGACCCCTGGCATTTCAAGGCGGGGCCAAAGGCACATCCAAAAGCACCGGCGTAAATAAATTTCCCGCCATGTTTTTTTGATTGCCTAGACTTAGGCATACTTCTAAAAAAGGGGAATATTATTTAGAGCCCATAAATTAAGGACGTCGTAAACATCCTGAAAAATAATTGAATCGTGCTTTGACCCAGGGTTTAGCCAATGCGGCAAGTACTTATTTGATAACTCAATATCGTATGAGTCGAGTTTTTCAAAATGATTGCGATAAAAACGCAACGTCAACAAAGCAAAATGGGTCTTATTAGAAGGCTTATGCAGTTCCAACGAATTAAAATATAGATTTTTATCTTTCAATAAACACAGGCGAATCTTATCTTCTAAATCCTCAAGTTGGCCTCTAACAGCATATCTCATATGTTCGGGTGTAGGTCCTATAAAAGCCATTTATTGCTTATACCGAAAAAATATTGATTTAATCTAGCCCCTCATAATCTATACTATTTGATGTAAACTCGGGCATTAGTAACCCTTTGACAGCGTCACGAACCGCGTCGTAGCGTGGGTTGTCTAATACAAGCCGGACCAAGGCCTGACTATTGAAGGCCTCAAGGCCACGCGTAGCCAAGGTCGCCAGCAGAGAAGGGCTCCACCCACTAACCTGTAACACCCCTTCCTCCTGAGCTAAAGCCTGGAAGTCAGGCAGGTCGCGAAGGTTCCAAACGACGATTGTCGGTGCCGCCCAGCCCTCCTTGACAAAGGCACGCCGTGCAATCTGTACGTGCGTCTCGTGTTCAGCCGTCTTGTGGCCACCCGCCGCTTCGTCAAATGCCATGTCCGTCAGCACAAGAAGGTACTTGGGGGCATCCTCAGCTGAAACCCCATTGTCAATGAGTGTCTTGAGTACAAGATTGTATGCAGCCTGGAAGTCCGTGCTCAGACCTATTCCAACGCCGGCACGCAAGAGCTCCTGGATTCGTTGAACCATCCCAGTTTGCCTGAACTTGTAGAGCATCGGCGTAGAGTCAAAAGTCAGGATACAGTCCTTGAAGATGCCAGTATTACACTCGGCAACAATTAGCCCAAGAGCCAAGCTGACGTGCATGGGATCCCCTGTCATGGAGCCGCTAAAGTCGCACATGGGGAGCCACTCGCTAAGCACGCCAGCGGCCTTAATCGGGTCCACAATGGACCGCCACTGTGCCTCAATAGCGTCAAGTTCCTCGGCAGAAAGGTGGTTGGGATTATGAACGTCAGACCAGTGCTTCAGCACCTTTGCTGCCAGCTCGTGGGGAAAGACAACGTTAGCACCCTTGACCTTAGCCTCTCCTTTCCTAGACCTTTTCAGATGCTCTGAGAACTTCTCAGCACAGGTCACGCGGTCTGGGTCGAGAAGCACGCTCTTGCGACCGTATTGGGCTACAGGCTGATTCAAGAGCCCCTTGAGCTTAGTCATGAGACACCGCCCAGGCATGGTCACTGGGTCAAGAGAGCTCCAGTTCTTCGCAGACATGGAAATCTCTGGGACCCCGATTTCCTTAGAAAGCCCTGAAACAAGCTGCCTGTATTTCTGGTGCCGCTTCTTGTCGCCTGGAAACAGACGGTCTGCCAGCTGCTTGGCAAAGGCTGCGTCACGTGGCACCTTGTCGTTCTCACGGGGCATATGGCGGGCTACTAGAGAAAGACGGGGCTTCCCCACCTCTGGGTTCATCTTAGACTCGATAAGGGCAACATTGTCAGCCTTTAGCTGTTCTGCCAATTGTAGCATGATAGTGTTATAGATGCCAGGCTGGTTGTCGTAAACGCTGTGGGCAAGCTGGACAAGGTCCTCCCAACGCCCGTACTCTGGCACAAGTGGCACGGTCGCAGCAAGTGCACTAGGCTCATATTCGGCAAGGCTTAGCCAAAGCTGCCTACCCAGGAGACGCTCCCCCTTACCACCACGAATGTCGCGTGTCTGGAACGCCAGGACAATCAGGTCAAGTTTCTCTTGCTGACTACCTTCCTGCATAATGACATCAACGTAGCGATTGAGTTCGGCCTCAGAAAGACCGCGATTAAGGCGTACGTAAAGGTCATTAAGAGCAGACGACGTGCTTGAATACACGTCAGAACCCTTAGCACCAGTAGACTGGTACATTGTGTTGGACATTTTTTGTCTAATCTATCAAAAGTAATCCCACATTTCAATTTTTTTAACACGGCTAAAAAATAGGCTTTTATCAACATGCATTAATATCGATATTAAGAGGATATTTTGTTTCTTGTACATCAGAAACAACGGGGGCAGCAGTACCTTCAGGAACAGTAGTACCTTCAGGAACAGTAGTACCTTCAGGAACAGTAGAACTAAATATAGCGGAAACTTCAGGAAGTTCAATTACGGAACCCTCTTCATGAGACTCACATTCACTAGTATTATCTTCACCAAGTTCGTCCATCTCCCTAATAATCATTTTAGGCGTATCACCACAGCAATCATTTGTATGTAGCTGTGCCTTTAGCATATTGACAATAGAAAGCGGATCCCCGTCTAACCAGAATCGAAGTTCGTTTGTTAGGGGTTTTATTTGAGAAACTGAAGTACATTTTTCAATCTCTGAAATAAGCCCAAGGACTGCTGGCCGCACGTTTAAAGTAATATCACGAAGAGCAGACATTTTTCTAAATCAATAAACTTAATCTTGGATTCAAATTTTTGACTATTTACAAGGTTTTCCGTGATGTGATGTTCACAACAATTATTTCGACACCCGATTCCTTAACTAAAATTAGTTCTGGCTTTTTTGCCCACGTACATTTAGTATAAATCCTTTGGTTGTTTGTTCGTAACAAAATAGTCTTAACAGACTTATCTATTTTTTCAAATGGGATTATAGTTTCTATTGAAAGTAGTGGGTCAGGCTCTATAAAATTTACATAGCAGTTAATTATTTTATAACATTTATTTTTGAAAATCTTATAAATCCCTTCTTTCTCCTCTGCAAATAGTTCTGGTAAACAATCGCCTTTGTTCATAGTATTAGATATTCAAAAACAATTTATCAAATTTTTCACTTAGTGACAAATCATACTGCTAAAACAGTCTTTTATTTGGGCTTGCGACACGGCTTGCGGCCGTGGGACGGCTTCTACTTCTACTGCTTCTACTGCTACTGCTTGTACTGCTTGTACTGCTTGTACCGCTTGCGACTGCGAAGCAGCAGAACCCTGTAAAATTATGTAGTTATCTGACTTACCACTTCTATAAACAGAGTTAGGCCTTGGTTCAAAAATACTTAATTGCTGCTCTGCCAAATACGCACGTTGCCGAACCCGCACGTCTGCCCAGTAATCTTGACTGTATCTAATATATCTACTAACAATCTCCTGATGTAAATCTGCCCTGTTTAGAACTTGACTTGAATTAGGGCAAGATGTTAACGCATGATCGCGTGAAAAAGTATTACAAACGCGTTTTATCGGCATCTGGTTTTAATTTTAAAGTTAGCCTTAGGTCATAGCAAGATACTTGAAACGCTCCTCAAGCTGCATAATCATATACTGCGGGAAATAGCTAGAAGTAACTTCTACAATAGTTCCGTCATCTAATACAGCAAATATAATAGACTTATCTTTCGTAAACGCAAACAGACCAATACAGTTAATCATACCAGAAGCGTACTCATGTGGGTAAATAAAGTAGGTGGTTCTATTTTTCTTCATAAAGTGCATATCCATTTTATGGACATGATAAATTTCACGCTGAAGAATTTTAGCGGTTAGCGGCATTTTACCAAAAAAATCCAACTTAAAATTATTCAATTTTTAAAAGGGTATGCCGACTTTCTTATTAACTATACGAATCGTAGCCATCGTCATCACTAAACACAGGTCCCTCATTTAGTTCAATCTCCAAGGACCAGTTGCCGCTACTCAACTTCATATAACTGTCATCAAGCTCTGCCTTGACATCGGAATCAAATACATGAAAGCTGCCGTCGCCAGTAAAGTTTGCCATATCACCAATATCATAAGAACAGATTCCTATAAGGCCAGATTCAACTCCATAGACTTCCCCATTAGAGGCAGTCAGGATTCCAGCTTCTGATGCTGCGGCTATAAACCCACGACCGTCAGGCAAAGCAAAATGCCCCGCCACTAAGTTTTCCGTCAGACTCTTGTGTAGAAAGTAGGTCGGGTCGCCAATAAAGTATTTTCCTGCAGGAAGCACAAAGGTCTTCCTGCGTTCAAGATTTACAGTATACACTCTGGCGACCTTTTTTTGGCGTATTACGTTCATTTCCCCACGCTACTATAGTGGGGTGCCCAGTTTCAATTTTTAATCAAATCTGCACTATTGATTAAGACGAATCGCCTTTGCTAAAGCGGTAATCATCGGCGGTGGCACGGCATTTCCCACTTGAATAATTTTTTCACTGAGCGTACCCTTTAGTTTATAGTTGGCGGGAAAGCCCTGAATCTGCTTTAGCTCATCGGGCAATAACGCCCTAACAAAGCACTTACCGTCGTCACGACGCAGACCAACCAGGAGTCGTGGTTGATGAGCATAGGTACAAATAATAGTCTTAGAGGGCGATGCCAAGTCAATAACCTCTGAGTGAATAGCAGATTCACGTTTCGTACAGCTTAGTAGATTCGCATCAACCTTCAGCTTTACGTAGGGATGATAAACCCCAATCGGAACGGCATCTGACGCTACGGGTAATGCATATGTTGCAAACCCCTGAGGAATAAACTGCGTTGGAACTTCATAGGCCCCCTCCATAGAGCTACTTACAAATTCGCTCATTTTAGCTAACACGTTCTCCTTGCCATAATCCTCCACTGAAGCCCAGAACTTAGTGGACATGAAGTTAAGAACGCGACTACTATCCCAGCCAATAATCAAGACACGTTTTCGCTTCTGCGGCACCCCAAACTGCGTCGTCTCATGAACCTTATATGAAATGCTGTAACCGATTTCAGCAAAGGCAGCACTAATATTCTGGATAACAAGAGGGTCAGTAGGCAGCGGCCCACTTTTCATCTTCTCAAGCCCTTGGACGTTTTCCCCAATAATAAACAATGGCCGAATCACCTTGACAGCACGAACAAACTGTCGATATAACTGGTTACGCGGGTCATCAGCCTGCTTCTTGCCGGCGTTACTAAAGCCTTGGCATGGAAAACCAGCAAATACAACGTCAACCTTACCGGAATATGTAGCAAACTGGGAATCCTCTATTTTAAGAATATCAGTCGAATCCTTATTAGCAGTCGTAATTAGCTTTGAATCAGGGAAATTCTCTAGGTGTGTTTCAATAAATGTCTTCTTTAATTCTGAAAACCCAATGACCTTGAATCCGGCACGCTCTAAACCAAGACTATCGCCGCCACAACCGGAAAACAGTGACACTGCAGTGTTTTGTAGAGTCTGTGCCGAAGGCATAACTTGCGTCTGTGCCGAAGGCATAACTTGCGTCTGTGCCGAAGGAGCCTCAGTTATAACATTTGCTGCCGAAACACAAGGCACTTTTCGCAACTTATGTTGACTTAGCCCTGCCTTCTTTTCAAACTCTTTACCGCAAACTTCGCATTTTAAAGACATTTTTACCATAGTAGAAAAAATGTCGCTATAAATCAAATTTTTTAGAATCTCCGCCTACGTGTACTTCTTTTACTGCTCTTTCTTCTTGAGCGGCCACCAAGCGGGACTGCTACGCGATCAGTTGGGCTTGGAATATAAGCAGGCCTTTGGGGAACATTGGGAATATAAGGGGGCCGTTGTTGGCTGGGGCGGGGGCTTTCAGCAAATGTCCCCTGACCCATGTTAGGGAACGCAACTAAGGCCGGTCTTTCTACTTCAGACCCGTATAGACCGGGGCTAGCACGGATTCCCATCGGGTTAGATGCAAGTCTGGAAGAAACTACCTGATTATGACCCATTTTCATCGTAGAAATCGCCTTACTTGCCTTATCCCACTTCATGGTCTTTATGGCTGTTTCAGCATCCTGTACGTATTTTGCATCCTGCTCTGCATACGTTTTTAAAATAGGTGTCCGCTGCCTCATTTCAAGAACAGCAGGACTTCTCTCTTCCATGAATAATTCTATTTTCTTCCTCATAACTTCCTGAACTAATTTAGTATAGGCCTGAAAGGTGTTTGTAGTAACTGCGTTAGCTTTTATCGGTTTTAAGAAGTTTGTTAAATCTAAAAACAAGTATTTGGCTGCCCTAATATCTGCAAATAGGTCATTGAGTTTTGTTGAATTTGCGGAACTTAACCCACTCTTCATAGCCTCTAAGTTTCCAATTGCGGTTGATACCTCCTGTTCGCGTTTCTGAATCTCACCACTTTTGAAAAAAAGTTTGGCACTCTTACAATCGGGAGAAACATTATTAGGCCCAAGCCTCATATCCACAGCTTCAACCGCACATTTGCTGAGCTGCAAAATCACATCGTACAATTCTTGGGCTGATCGTTTAACTTCTGAAAATCCCGCACTAGACATTCTACAAACAGATAATATTTTTTTTCACTCATCGTTTCCCCAGTCGCTACGACGACCACGTTCCTTTGCACGCCCACGCTCATTCTCTTTCTTCTGCCGCCGAATATCGTCCTTGTCTTTGCTAGAAGGCATCTCCTTAGATTTTGCCTTTCTAGCAAGCCTATGTGGCTTAAATACTGCCGTGTTCCACTGACCGTTTTTGTCCACCAGGGTCTCCCATTGCCACATACCGCGGTCAAAGTCCAAATTAGACGCCGGGCCCTTTTGCAAAGTTTCATAGGCCTTGGTAATATCTTGGAACTCGGCAAACTCAAGCATGTTATTCCGGTCATAGTAAACCTCAAGGCGATCAAAAGCAGCCTCAATCTGCGTTATAGTCGCCCCAGCATCCAGCCCAAGAATGTCATAGCAAGGGAACGCATTAGTCTCTTCAAGCGTGTTACTCATTTTTATTTCTTTAAAATAGTGAAGCACATATCAATTTTTTGTATTCGGATTGGCACCGAAGGCATAGTTCTTTGATTACATAACTTTTATGCTATTTTGTCATACATCATAGGATAAAACCTTATCAGAACAAACAACTTGCCTGACCATCATTTAATAACTCCATCTAATGGAAAAAACACCCGCATTTTTATCAGAGCACATCCATTTTAAAGCCTGTTTGAAGCCGTCGTGGTCTGCCTCTTTCCACAAGTAGTCTTCGTCTCCAAATTCCTCCGCAACCTGTTGCCAATCAGGATAGTCTTCTAAAAATTGTTCAACATCTGTAATCGTCATTTCTTCACTATATTTTTTAATGTAACTATGGAAACATGACCCACGCTGAATCAAGTATTAGCGAAAATCTTCAGGGACAGTGTATTCACTGGGTATAAAAGGTTTTCTTAATGGTTGTTTAGAATCCCAGATATACGCCATACCAGTTTCTGGGTCTAAGCCAACATTAAGTTGAATAGTCAAATCAAATCCCATTTACACACTCATGGTGATGAGACTTTATGTACTATGTTTTAGACCGGCGGGCATTTCAAACCGGCACTAAAAGTAAGAGAGAATGGGAAAGCATCATACCGAAGACTATAAATTATCTGTTCGTAAAGCATACTTGACGAACAGATAATCAGGTAGAAACCTGTGACGAACAGATTGTAAAAGGTCATACCTTCAAGATTGGCTAAAACTATACGAAGAAACAGGTTCTCTAGTTAGAGATACAAAGAGACAAAGGACTGCTTATAAAGTAAAGAAGGGATATATTGATTTTTAGACCAACAGGCATTTCAAATGGGTAATTACTATCGTGAATTAAGAAAGATCAGTGGTTCTTCCAAGTTCATATAGGTTTGTAGCATCGCAGATAAAATGTATTGTGTGTAGACCAGGAGCCAAGGTGAGAGATCCTCCTACTAGCTGTATTTTTACGTTTGCTGGTGATCCAGGCTGTATAGTCACGCCGCCGGTGCCGGTCACTGTAATAATTAAATACACGAGAGAACCAGGTAATATATTGGAAGCACTGATGTACGTGTTGAGGCCACTAGTGAGTGTTATCTTGAATACCTGACCAAGAGATACATTTACTGTCATATATCCAGCATCACGTACAAGTTGTGTAACATCCTGTGAACGCACCTGTCCGCTTACGACTACTTCACCACCGAATAACGAGTCGCCGAGCGTATTGACACCCTTACCCTTATTCGGAAGTCCAGAGAAGCTACCTCCCGCAACATCTGTCGTATCGGGGAGGTGGGTGGGTTTGTCTGTGTTCATTGTTGTGAATATGGGTGAATCTGGGTTGATGAAGCCATTAAGAAAGGTAGTTGAGTCAATGATACCAACCATGTATGTCGTAATACCATTATTGGCACCTGGGTAGAGTTTCTTGCCGTTCTCACGTAGAACGCGGCCGGCTGGGCAGGCGGTGGCCGTTGCACCGGTTACTTGCGAGAGAACACCAGTCGTAACTCCAAGGGCATTTCTGGTTACCGTATACTTGAAGAAATCATTGTGGAAGGCATTGATGGCAACTAATGAGCGTTTGGGCTGTTCTTTGAAGTGGGCCATCTTTCTATATAGTACTGTGAATAAGTGCCGGTTTGAAATGCCCGTCGGTCTAAAACCGGAGGACTAGTCCACAAAATATCATTAGCCCCAGTATATGTTCGTAGCCTGGTGCTGGTTTAATAAACGGCAATATTTGGATTATGTAATTATTCCATAACATTCTGCCAACCATTGCGGACAATAATAAATAAATCGAAAGGGCAGTTAAACGCATGGATACCCCATAATACGCACGCCCATAAATCTTTTGTATGGCGTAACTAGCGAAAATACCGATTATAAATACTAAAATTAGAATTTTAACTTCACGGGCTGTATTTCTTTCTTCCTTTTGCTGAGGATCCATTTACTAATTTATCTGATGAAAATAATTACGTTTCAAAAAATTGAATCTTAAATTAATCAAAAATCTTAAGTTAGCCAAAATGAGCACAAGCACCAAGATGAACACACTTCGTGTTAGACACGTTTTAAGCCACATGGGATCTCAGGCAGAGCTAAAGAAGCTCTTGCCGCCCAAGCTAAAGGTTCCAGACTCTGAGCCGATTCGCTACCCAAATGCACTGCTAAGTAACTTTCCAAAGGGGGAGGGCTACTCCCTGCTAGGCTGGGTTGCTGAGGAGCTCTTGCGTCTTCCACCTGAGACGGTAACGATGGACGCCGTTATTACGGCAGCCAAGAAGTACTATCCAGAGCTTTCAGAACAGTCTGCGACTAAGATACGCGGTTCAAAGACAACCCAGCCCTTTATTGACCACATTGTTGCAACACGCAGGAAGATGGACCTAGTTGTGAAGGGTCCCCTACGCTTTGATGAGGCAGTTCAACAGAACACTGTTGAGGGTCACCCTGACGCACGCACTGACACCCAGGTCTTTGAGGTCAAGATGACGGGCATGCTGAAGGAGAACTGGCAGCAGTTCTTGTACCAGGTTTTCGCCTATGGGGCACTGGCACCCGAGGTCAAGGACGTCTATCTGGTTCTGCCGATGCAGGAGATTGTCTGGCACTACAACATTGAGGGCTGGACCAATCGCCACAACTATTCCAAGCTACTCCAGGACAGTTCTACGCGGCTTCAGGCTAACGCTGCCGTAGATATCCTACAGGGGTCTGCAGTCAGGGAACACTATAAGATTGGAACCCATACGCAGAAGCTGAAGACCCTGGCCGACACCGTAAACGGGCTTCCAGACTATTCCAGGCCGTACCAGATCTTTCTGGGCGGCCCTCAGAACTCCAAGCTTTCCATTAGTGATGTTGAGCTAGCTGCCGCAGCAGACGCTGTTGCAAAAACTGGGGCTCAAATCTACGTCCATAGCCAGTATCTGATTAACCTGTGCCAGACGCCAGGCACAAACGACGACTATCACACAGCCCTGCTTATCAAGAACCTCCAGTACGCTAATGCAGCAGGCTTCAAGGGCGTTGTTGTGCATGTGGGGAAGTACACTGATAAGCCGCTTCCAGAGGCTATTGAGAACATGCGGACCAATCTTCTAACAGCAATACAGCACGCAACCCCCCACTGCCCCATCCTTCTGGAGACGCCGGCAGGCCAGGGCACGGAGACGCTTCAGACCTACACAGAGTTCGTGGAGTTCGTTCTTGGCTTCCAGGATAAACGGCTGCGGGTCTGTGTTGACAGCTGCCACGTCTTTGCCTGCGGCTACCGCCCGATTGACTACATCAAGCGTATCACGACGTACAATAAGAAGCTTCTCAAGCTCTGCCACTACAATGATTCGGCAACGCCGTGCGGGTCTCACCTAGACCGCCATGCCTTCATGGGTACGGGGCATGTCGGCATGGAAGAGATGGTACAGATTGCGGAGGTTTGCCACAAGCATGCGGTCCCAATGGTAATTGAGTAAATACAAATCCTATTCTAAAAATAATACAAAAATCTATTATTTTCAATCTATTAAATGCCCTTTAACATGTTTCGTTGCATAGCAATCTGGAGCATAGTGGCCGGTGTTTCCACATCTATAGCATGCTCCAGCAAGTTTAGTAGTATTCTGCTTGACGTAACGAGTTTGGGAATTCTTTTCTCCGCATGACTTTTCATGAACACTGCGACCAAACGCAGTAGTAAAACTTCTATCACAATACTCGCAACCGAATTCATCGGCATCAACTTTCTTAGAAGTATTTTTCAAATAACTTGGCTTTTTATTTTTCCCTTTGCAGGACTTTTCATGAACGCCGCAACCAAATTGAGTAGTAAAGGTTCTATCACAATAATCACACCCCCACTCAACAGCTCTATCTTTCTGACCCGCAGTCTCTTCGTATTTTATATTATTACCAGATGCATCTGTTTTAGCATAACAATCTTTTACAAAGTGACCTGGTCTCCCACATTGGGTACAAAGGTCTTTAGCAGCCCAAATCTCCATCTTTAAAGCTTCAATGTGAAATTCACTAAGTTCTATTTCAACATACGAGCCGCCACGAACCTTATCGATGCCATATTTAGACATATATTCTTTTGTAATTTTATCCTCTTCAAACGAAGATACATTTTCATAGGTTTTATCAATAGAAATGGGTTTATGCTTTCTAGTCCACGCAGAACCATATCCATTTAGGTGTTGTTGATATCTATTCATAATATTATCGCTCTTACCAACGTAATAGTGTCCGCCTTCGAGTCGAAGTACATATACATTAGTCGTTGACATTTTATTATATTATATAAATGAGATTAGTATTCAATTTTAATTTGAATAGACGGTGTTAAACCTACGCTTATTTTAATAGAAAATAACTGAAAAAATTAAACGCCGATTTTTGACAGGCCAGTTTTATTTCTACTAACATATACCCCGTCTTTTAGGCTTTTTTTACTAAATATGTTGTATTTTTTTGTTAATAAACTAAAAATAGATTGATCGTGTCTATGTTCTCTGAAACAGGCTAAGTTTGGTTTAACAGAGACAGAATCGTCTATGTTATGATAATCGCTACTTAGCTCATACCATTCATTTACAAGCTCCCTGGTTTCTTTGCATAATAAAAACAAGTTAGTCCCCCCTTGTCGCTGGGGCGTGCTAAGGTATTCATTTTTATTCATGTCTAATTTTCCTATCAAGTCCATTTTATTCCAATCTCTTTCAATGCTAACAAGTGTACCAACAATTTTATCAGTTTTTACTGTATTTATACATTCTACTAATCCCTCTTTAAGATTTAAACTCAGCTCACAACCACAATCAAGATATAGTAATATGTCATTATCAGCCATATTTTCCATCGTTTTTTTAATTATATAACTTTTCCATAACCAATAACCATAACCTCTGCGATTATTTGTAATGAATGTCCCGTGGGTACTCCAAAACTCGCTATCTTTCTGTAAATAATCAGAGGTGTATAATATAGTTTCGTTAAAAATATTCAATTGTTTTGCTTGATTTATTAACCTATTTCCTGCGTCCAAATAACGACCATGGCTACCAAAAGTTATGAAAACAATATTCATATCTATATTTACATCTATTTATAATCAAAAAAGGGAGTTAACGGCGTTTAAAATGTCACCCGAATAAGATTGGTTGCTTTTAACATATTGTTGCTGTTGCTAATGGGGAAACGGCATAAAATCCGGGAAAAGTGGTATTTGCTTAAGCAGACCACATTAAAAAAAAACCCATTTTATTTTTGAAGTCGCGTTTGCCCGTTTTAGTGCCCCCCATTGCCAGAAACAGCAGCTCCTGCCTTTTTTGCGTCAGCTTTCATCTGCCTAAGCCGTTTGTAAAATGGGTCTGCATCTAGCACCTTCGCTGCCTCCTCGCTAAGGCAGTTCATAGCCCAGTGATTGCCCTTACAGAAGCGACAACATGCCATTGCTGCCATAATCTCTGGTAGCGTCTGCCCTGAGGCCTCTGCAGGCCGCTGCTTACCTGCCGCCTTGCACTCAGGGCACACGTCCCCCAAGGGTGACGGCCGCGGGTCTGGGTCGTCAGTCACATCCAGTTGAAAGCTCTTGCTGCAGCAGCAGCAGCTGTACGTTGAGAATTTGCGGTCGCTCATTTTTACGCTTAAGGTTTCTTTGACCCAGGCTGCCCATATCAATTATGATTTGTCTTTTCAATTTTTTTCAAAAAAAAAATTAAAAAACACAGGCTTACCAAAGTAAAAATAGATTTCAAAAAAATGTTAGGTACTGTCCTACGTAAAATCGGAAAAAATTGAAATCACAAGTCCCCCATTCACAGTTATCAAGGGGGTTAGAAGCCCCTCGGACACAGCGTTACACTGCATTTGCGGTGGCAGAAGGTCCCACAGCATTGTGTCTGTGGTCCACTGGAAGCGGTTGGTTGTGACGGAATATGGCGAGTGCGGGGCCAGTTCTAAAATCTTCACCGAGCTACTTGAAGCAGCTCGGCCAAGGTAAGGGTTATTCGTTTGGTGGCATTGTGCCCGAATTCAGAAGAGCCTAGGGGGACGATAAGCCTAAGCGGCAAAGCACGGCGGCAAAGCACATTTACTGTGTGGAAGTCTAGCCGCAGCAGCCGTTTAGGTCGTGGCCCTGGGTGGCAGAGACCATGATCTCTGTTGCCGCGACATTGCATAAAAGGATGAATCTGCACCCATTAACAGTTGAGCCATCGGGCTTAGCTAAGCGTGAGGTGGGTTGGGTCACTGAGCTAGGTTTACTGGCTTATATCTGACATTCCGGAGGCGATGAGCGACTTGTGCGAGGTAGGGGCACGGTCTGGAGGGCTGCTTGTTTATCATTCTCTATACTGCTTTCAAGCAGAGGGGAAGTGAGAGACAAAGGCAGCCTGACTTTTTTTTACATACAGTATGATATTAAACACTCGTTCGGGCATTTTGCCAAACCATATTCAATATTATTGGGCCAGTATTCAAAACGTTTATTTAACACCTGTTTATCTAAATCAATACTGGCATGAATCGCCTCATTGTTTTTTACCGCAAAGTCAAGGCCAAACACTTTTTTAAAAAATGCCCATGGGAAACTATAACAGCTCTTAAAACCCCATCGGACCCTATTTTAAAGTAGTCAGTGTTTTCCGAAGCCCATTCCATAGACCGTTTGAAATTAGACTTTTCACTACAAACTGAAAAGGCTCATCACCCCAACGGGTATAAAGATTTTTCACCAGTCTTGCCGATAGAGATTTGCTTATAAAAACGCCCTGTTTACTTAATTCTGGATCGGGGTATAGAAAAAAAGGCACTAATGGAACTGTTGACAGCACACCATAATCCGAGTCTAATAAAAACTACGTCAAGTATCATCCTACAAAGGCCTATATTTTTCCTTAAGATTAAGGGCAACACACAGCAACTATCCTCATAGTATTTAAATATATAATAATCTTATAATATAAGGATGTCTCTTAAAGTTGGGGCAAAATTATTAATAGGTGAACTGAAAAATCTTCTGAAGGCACGCAAACACCCTTTCCCAGTTCCCATAATGGGCTACGTCGGTGGGGCGATTTTGCCTGTTTCAGACGCCCTACACGGTGATAAAGACATACGTTTCATCCCAACAAAGACAGAGGCAGGTGGGTCTTTTGCCGCCGAAGGATTTGCCAAAGCTACAAACCATTTAGGCATAATGTTGTCAACGTCAGGCCCAGGGGTTCTTAATACAGTCACTAGTCTTCAAAATGCACGAAGCGACGGCACACCGTTATTAGTTTTATCAGGGCAGGTATCGACAAAGGTACTAGGAACAGATGCATTTCAGGAGGCCCCTGTTGTGGCAATAACAAGCCCTATAACTAAAGTCAGTAAGATGATTAGCAAATACTCTGAAATAGAATCCTCATTAAAAACCGCAATAGACCTTGCTTTCGCGGGCCGGCACGGCCCAGTACTTCTTGATTTGCCAAAAGACATAATGAGCTCCCAGGGAACTTCGACAAAAGCTGATATGTGCTTTCCAACGGAAACGAAGCAAGTTGAGCAAAGTATAACCCCAGAACAAATTATAAGTCTTATACAGTTATCAAGACGACCAGTAATTCTAGCTGGCCAAGGCATATTACAAGCATCCGCATCAGAATATCTCCGTATGGTATCACGAATTTACAATATACCGGTAACTACAACATTAATGGGTCTAGGCACATTTGACGAACGTAGCCCGCTTTCTCTAAAAATGATGGGTATGCACGGTTCTTACTATGCTAATATGGCTGTACAGAACTGTGACTTACTATTAAATTTCGGTAGCCGTTTCGACGACAGAATAATTGGCGACCCGACAAAATTTGCACCAAAGGCAACAATAGTACATGTAGACATTGAAAAGCGTAATATTAATAAAGTTATAAAAACTCCGTATTATATCAACGGGAATTGTAAACCGATTCTTCGTGAGTTGATTCAAAAACGTACACCAACAAACGCTAACCAAGTCTGGTTAAATCAAATAATGGCCTGGAAACAAAAAGCCCCGTTTCATTTACCAATAGACAAGCCTGCTCTTCAGGGTCGAAAAGTCATAAGTGTATTGAATTCCCTTATTTACTCAGAAAGATACAAGGATTCGCAATTCACAGTCTTAGCTGATGTTGGTGCACACCAAATGTGGGCAGCACAATTTATAGATTATAATAAAAACAAGGTCAGTTTTATTACTTCAGGTGGACTTGGTTCAATGGGGTTTGCACTACCAGCTTCAATTGGAGCTAAAATCGGTTTGCCTAGCAATAAAGTCGTTTGTATAGTTGGTGATGGCGGGTTTACGATGAGTTATGTTGAACTATTAACTGCTATAGAAAATAGAATAAACATCAAGGTATTTATTATTAATAATAGCTACCAGCTAATGGTTAAAATCTGGCAGGATAAATTCTACGAAAATCGGCACGTTGGTGTGAAAATGAATAATCCACCATTTGAGCTAGTTTGCAAGGCCATGGGTTGTGAAGCATTGCGTGCCGACGCCTCTTCTAATATAGAGCAAATCATACAATCAGCGTTAGATTACGAAAGTGGACCGATAGTAGTGAATTTTATCACCGATTCATCTGAATCTGTTCTTCCAATGGTCTCACCAGGTAAGGCTATTGATGATATGATATTAGACGATGAAAAAACACAGCTAACTGGCGATGCACCTTGCTAATCGACGTAATCAAAATATTGAACGCGTTCAATAGGCGTTCCAGAATACAACTCTGTTTTAAGAACAATCCGCCGCCCAGAACGAACCTCCTTACATTCATGAAATACGTTTGTCTGAAAGGCTATGAAGGTCCATTCCGTATTCTTGCTACTGTCAAACTGAAATGCACCACGATCTAATATAAGCTCACCTCCTGTATGTACAAAGTCCCCAATAGCTGGTGGAAACACTAGTAATGTGCCATAATGCGTGGGTTTTAGTTGCCTGTCTTGGTGTCCTTTGAAGAATCCACCAGTCTTATATTCAATAACATCATATTTCAATAGACCAAACCATTCTGCTTGTAGGCTGAGCTTTGTTAGATTATGAATAACGCTGTCTGTTTCCAAGTCAAACTTTACAAAGGAAGTATAATGGACGGAATTGCGAACATCCCCATTTATTTCCCGTGAGCCATCTGGCATACCAACGGTGGATATTAAACCGTTCTTCGTAGCAAGAAGTTCCTCTAGAGTTCCGTATCGGCGTCGACCTTTCAGATTTAACGAGCATTTATAGGTTAGACTAGGGAAACTAAACTTTGTAATGGATTCCATATTTGATGGACGTATTATTAATGATTTGGATCAATTTTTACTGATTAAAAACCCCAATAATTGTGGTTTTTAAAATTATGTAAAGTAGAGATGGCAAAATTTACAAGAAGAATCAGAGGTTCAAAACGGGCAACTAAATCCAATAAATCGGTGCGTGGTGGCGAAAGTTGGAATAGTAGTGACTCTAGTCAAGGTTGGAATAGTGGGAGCTCAGGCCAAAGTTGGAATACTGTTAGTTCAGGTTGGAATACTGGTAGTTCTAGTCAAGGTTGGGATAGTGGTAGTTCTAACCAAGGTTCTTATATCACAAATACTTACCAAGACCAGCCTCAAGTATTTAATGCACCACAAGACCAACCTCAAGTATTTAATGTGCCTCAGCCTCAAATATTTAATGTACCTCAGCCACAACTAATAAATATACCTCAAGACCAGGCTCAAATATTTAATGTACCTCAGTCACAAGTAGTCAATGTACCACAACTAGTGAATATACCTCAGCCTCAAATAGTGAATGTGCCTCAGCAGCAAGTATTTGATGTATCCC
>Ga0214923_10004074_pt1 | contig 17945 bp, 20 predicted proteins | sample LL1510_MetaG_FD_177993 | JGI IMG/M metagenome (GOLD analysis project Ga0214923, IMG submission 177993) | Freshwater microbial communities from Lake Lanier, Atlanta, Georgia, United States - LL-1510 | ecosystem: Environmental > Aquatic > Freshwater > Lake | place: USA: Georgia | collected... | reverse complement strand
GCGACACCACATAATTCGCGGTCATCAAATCGGCGTTCAGCACCGCCACGCCCCATGCCAAAGCCAAAATCATAATCGCCAGCACCATGGGCTTAAACCCGTCTTCCATGGCACCAAACGCTTGCGCCATCGTCATCCCGCGCGACGTGATGCTGAGCACAATCGCCATCATCAAACTCATCAGCGACCCCCACAGCATCGCCTTAAGCGGCTGAGAAGAACCAATAATCTGCATAATTCCATCGCCACTGCCTGTCGCATAAAGCCCGGCAAAAGTGGCCAGAATAAGCGTCACAATCGGCAGAACTGCCTTGTAGGCTCCCGTATTACCCTGCGGAATCTCCGGCTGATACACCAACCCCTCACCTTTGGTGCGTCTTTCGGCCTCAAGCATGGCACCAAAGTCGCGGCCACTGCCTATCAGCATGGCGATGAAAACCAAGAGTAAAACCGGATAAAAGCTGTATGGCAACATCTGCACCAGCAGGCTAAACCCGTTCAAATGCAGCCCCACAGCATCTTTCAGCGCCTGCTCGATCAAGCCCAACTCAAACCCAACCCATGTGCTCACCAGTGCCAAGCACGCCACCGGCGCTGCCGTTGAGTCGACAAGAAATGCCAGTTTCTCACGAGAAACTTTGCATTTATCAATCAGCGGACGCAGGGTTTTTCCTACAATCAATGTATTGGCATAATCGTCGAAAAATATAATCAATCCCATAACATAGGCAGACCACTGGGCACGTTTTGGCGTATTGGCAAGCCGCGCCATCCAATGCACCACGCCATGCATCCCGCCATTGGCCGAAACCACACCCACCATCCCGCCAATCAGCAGCGTAAACAGGGCAACATACAGGTGATTGGTGCTGCCATTCGCTGGCAGCATCGCCCGCGTGACATAGGTATCGACGGTACGCAGCAGCCCATCCAGAATGGCCGGAATATCAGCGCCCTCAAGCACGAAAGCACCAAACCAGATGCCGAAAAATAAGGACGCAATGATCTGCCGCGTCAAAAAAGCCAATAAAATGGCAATCAGGCTCGGAATAACGGAAAGCACACCATAATCGCTGGGCCCAGAGTGAACATTCGCGGGTAATTCTGCAGCAAAAACATGCCACAGAGGCCAGAAAACCAGCCCAACGAACAGCGGAATAAACCATGCCATACGGGTAAAACTCATGGCCCAGAGGTTAAGCCAGAACCTCTGGCAGTGGCAAGCATTAAGGCGCGGCCTTGGGAAAACCCTTTAAGATTCAGAAATGTAACAATACTGTCATTTGAGCCGCTGTCGGGTTGGTGCTACAGTGATAGTGAGTAATAACGTCTTATCCCAAAAAGGGCAGACGACACAAAGGCATAAACATGGCGCTTTATATTTATCCGCAACCCTCACCGATCGACCGACTATATGTCGTGAAGACGGACAAAGGGGATTACCGCGCCTACCTGCACGCATCCGATTCAGCAAATGGCGATCTGCGCAAACAAGTCGTGGAAGCGATGTACCAGAAACGCTGGCAAACCGTTCCAACTACCCATCTGGATCTACCCACACTAGAGGTCCGCGGGTTTGGAAGTCCGGATGAATTGTTCGAATTTCTGGCGGAGAAAAAGTGGGTCACCGGCAAAGCCAAACAATTACCCACCCCCGGCGATAATGTAACCTTTAGCGATATGTTGCGCCAGCGCACCTTGCAGGCCAGCGGCATTTCCTACATGATCGGCGACTACGGATTCTTTGTCTACGGGCTAAAAGGCAAAAACACACTCGATACCGCCGCTGCATTAGCCTACGCCGCTGGAACCTGGGCCCTTGCGGGGTTTGGTCAGAGCAACCACGCGCAGCTGGATATTGAAAAACTAACCAAGCAGATGGCAACCCACTTACAGCAAAACAAAAGCAGTATCCCTGCCGATCTGTCACTCACACGCATTGCGGAAGACCGCCCCAGAAGCGTGCTGGAAAACACAGGCAACTTTCTGTCCACGTATCCGTCCGAAATTTTTTGCGCGGTTACAGGCTTAGCGGGCGCCTTGGTTGCTGCCGCCGCTGTCCAGAAATATAAAGCAGCTCCCAAACACGAACAAATTGAGCATCTACTGGATGTGGGGTTGGGCTCTATCACTTTGGCATCATGCACTATCGGCGGGCTGGTAAAAGAGAAACATCGCGATCCAGACGAACCCTTGCCAGAAGGCACCATGGAGCAAATCTGGGAGTGGATTCGTGAAAAACCACTTCGACTTACCGGTTACGGCCTGATGGTAAGCACCATGTTTCATGCGGTCAGCACCTCAAAAGTGGTATTGGATGCCAGAAAGCTTCCCCTTGGCTCATTGGAGCGTCAAGCCAAGATGGACCCCATCCTCGGGCGTGCACAATTCGTCGTCTGCAATCTGCTGGCAGAATTTTTGATGTCCATTTCATCCAAAGGGCATGGTGAAGGCGTAGAAAGCGACCCCAGTGTTGAACGCAGCATGATTTCGGTTGCCGCAGAACTCATCGTCAACAAACCCGCAGAATATCGGGAAGACTTGATTAAAACGATGACCAAATTTCTGGGAGATCCTAAGGCGCTGGGAAGCAAAAACTCTACTGTTGAAACTGATTTACGTGCTGCCGTTCAATCGGCACTCGAAAACCCATGGGCAAAAGATTTTGCTGCTCAACAGGCAGAAACCAGCGCAAGAAGTCCGGAGTCCTGTCTGGCATCAAAAACAGTATCCACTGCTGAGAGAGCACCCTCTGCCAATCTGGCTCAATCACTACTCCCTCACACCCTTGCCAAGATGCCCGCACATGCGCAGCAACGGTTAGCAACGCTTCCGGCCCTAGACCAACAACACAAACCCGCCTGAGCGCCTCCCTCATTTTTTACTGGATTTCTTAATTATTCTGTGGTTAAAAGCGCCTCCCTCTTGGGTATATGCGCCCTGAATTTGGGCATTTAAACGCAACCGAAAGTAGGAGTAGATTTATGTCAGTTGCAATTCGTCTTCAGCGTGGCGGTGCTAAAAAACGCCCTTATTACCGCATCGTTGTTACCGATAAACGTAACCCGCGCGATGGTAAATTCATCGAAAAAGTGGGCACCTTCAACCCCATGCTACCAAAAGATAACGCTGCACGCGTCACGCTGGTGACCGAGCGCCTGAAATACTGGCTGTCTGTTGGTGCACAACCGTCTGAGCGCGTACAGGGCTTCCTGTTTGCTGCTGGCCTGGTGGATCGTGCATTTGATAAATCGCACCGCCCAGCTCAACCACGCAAAAACAAAGATCGCAAAACCCGTGCTGAACTGCGCGCAGAAGCAGCCAAAGCAGCCAAAGCTGAAGCGCAAGCCGCTGCCGAAGCGCCTGCAGCCGAAGCACCTGCTGCGTAACGCAATCAACGGAGAATCGTTATGGCTTTTGCCCTTGCTGGACTAGCTTTTGCAGCCGTTGGCTACGTCATGAACAACTGGTTTTAGCCAGTTATAGCCATGTCAGATACGACGCTTATCGTGCTGGGAGTCATCACCGGCGCACATGGCGTGCGTGGCGAAGTGAAGATTAAGTCTTTCACGGCAACGGCAGACGATGTCGTCGCTTATGGTCCTCTTCAGGATAAACAGGGAAAATCTTACATTGTCAAAGTCCGCAGCGCGAGCAAAGGGCAACTGATCGCATCCATTCAGGGCATCAACGACCGCAATCAGGCGGAGCTGTTGCGCGGTATTGAGCTGTGCATTCCCCGTAGCGCATTGCCAGACACCGCAGAGAATGAATATTACGTGGAAGACCTGATCGGCATGAGCGTATTCACTCCGGATGGGGAAGCTTATGGCACCATCCGCCGTGTTGATAATTATGGCGCCGGCGATATCGTCGAAATTGCCAGCCTGGCAGGGGAAACCTCGCTTGTGTCGTTTACCCATGCGGTGTTTCCACAGATTGACATGTCGGCGCGGCGCGTCACCTACATCCCACCGGAACTGATAACCGCAGCGCATCATGAGTAAATTTGACTGCACGGTACTGACACTGTTCCCCGAAATGTTCCCCGGGCCGCTGGGATTTTCGCTGATTGGCCAAGCCTTAAAAGACGGCGTGTGGTCGCTCAATGTCATCGATATCCGCGATTTTGGTATCGGCAAACACGCCAAGGTGGATGATACGCCTTACGGCGGCGGCGCTGGTATGGTGCTAAAGCCCGATGTGCTGGATGCCACCATCACGGCGGCCTTTGCCGCACAGCCCAATAGCCGCCTGATTTATTTGTCACCCCGCGGCCAATCCTTTGATCAACCCATGGCCCGCGAACTGGTCACCGCTCCCGCCATCTTTCTCTGCGGTCGTTTTGAAGGCATAGACGAGCGTATTATTGATAAATATAAACCACTTGAAGTATCAATTGGCGATTTCGTCATGACGGGGGGCGAGCTGGCCGCCATGGCAATGATGGATTCCTGCGTGCGACTGATAGATGGTGTGATTGGCGAGTCGGAATCACTCGCTGAAGAAAGTTTCGGTTTATCCAAAGATTATGCTTGCCTGCTGGAACATCCTCACTATACTAAGCCGCCCGTTTGGGAGGGGATGCAAGTCCCCGACGTGCTGTTAAGCGGTGATCACGCCAAGATAAACCGGTGGCGTTTTGAGCAGGCTCAGCAGGTTACCAAAGCCCGACGGCCGGATTTATGGGAACGGTTTTTGGCTAAAAAAGGATGAGAGCCATGAATATTATTGAGACGCTTGATAAAGAACAGCTGGCAAAACTGAGCGCAAAACGCATTGATGCGTTTGATGCGGGCGACATTGTGCGCGTAAATGTAAAAATCGCTGAAGGCACGACCGAACGTGTGCAGGCATTCGAAGGCGTGTGCATTGCGCGCAAAGACCGTGGCCTCAACAGCTCTTTCACCGTACGCAAGCTGAGCCATGGCGAAGGCGTTGAACGTATCTTCCCGCTCTATGCACCGCGCGTTGACTCGGTAGAACTGGTGCGCCGTGGCGATGTGCGCCGTGCCAAGCTCTACTATCTGCGTGGCCGCACCGGTAAAGCCGCTCGTATTAAAGAGAAAAACGAGTTCGGTAAAACCGATGCAGAAGCCGTGGAAACGAAGCAGGCTGAACGCAAAGAAAGCCGCGCCGCTAAAAAAGCAGCTAAAAAAGCCTAAGGCGACAACGGGGCTTACCCTCGTTTCTAATATGATGTTGATCTAACTCTGGGAGAAGGCTTCGTGACAACCAAGCCCCGCACGCTGTTTGACAAAATCTTTGATAATCATCTGGTGCACATGGCCGATGATGGTACCGCCCTCATCTATATTGACCGCCATCTGGTGCATGAAGTCACCAGCCCGCAGGCATTTGAAGGGCTGCGCATGGCAGGCCGTAAGGTCCGCCGCCCCGATGCCACGCTGGCGGTGGCTGACCATAACGTGCCCACCACCCCAGACCGTGCGCAGGGCATCAAAGACGAAACCTCCCGCATTCAGGTGCAAACACTGGAAGATAATTGCGCCGAATTTGGCGTTCAATACTTCAAAATGGACGATAAACGCCAAGGCGTGGTGCATATCGTAGGCCCAGAACAAGGCTTCACACAACCCGGCATGACGATTGTTTGCGGTGACTCACACACCTCCACCCATGGCGCATTCGGAGCGCTGGCCTTCGGTATTGGCACCAGCGAAGTGGAGCATGTGCTCGCCACGCAAACCCTGATCCAAAAACGCGCCAAAAACATGCTCATTACGGTAAACGGCACCCTATCCCCCGGCGTTACCGCCAAGGATATCGTCTTGGCCATTATTGGCAAAATCGGCACCGCAGGCGGCACCGGCTACGTCATTGAATATGCGGGCGAAGCCATTCGCAATCTCAGCATGGAAGGCCGCATGACCGTGTGCAACATGTCGATCGAAGCAGGCGCACGCGCCGGCCTCATTGCACCGGATGAAAAAACCTTCGAATATATCAAAGGCCGCCCCATGGCGCCCACAGGCGCTAACTGGGATAAAGCCGTCTCTTTCTGGAAAACCCTGCCATCCGATGCGGGCGCAACCTATGATATGACCATCACGCTCAATGCTGCGGATATTGTCCCGCAAGTCACCTGGGGAACCAGCCCGCAGGATGTCGCGCCCATTACCGGCCACGTCCCCTCACCTAAGGATTTCCCGGAATCCCAGCACGCCACGATTCAGCGCGCACTGGACTATATGGGGCTTGCCGCCGGTATGCCGATACAGGATATCAGGATCGACAAAGTCTTCATTGGCTCCTGCACCAATGGGCGTATTGAAGATTTCCGTGCCGCTGCCGCGATTGCCAAAGGCCGCAAAGTGGCTGAAAATATCAAGCTCGCCATGGTCGTTCCCGGCTCTGGTTTAGTGAAAGAACAGGCCGAAGCCGAAGGGCTGGACAAGATTTTCATCGAAGCCGGATTTGAATGGCGTGAGCCGGGCTGCTCCATGTGTCTGGCGATGAACGCCGATAAGCTGGAACCGGAAGAACGCTGCGCCAGCACCTCTAACCGCAATTTCGAAGGCCGCCAAGGCCGCGGTGGGCGCACGCATCTGGTATCCCCCGCCATGGCAGCCGCTGCCGCCATTGCCGGTCACCTGGCCGATGTGCGCGACTATGAAGCCGCCTGCCTGAAGGAGGCCTGCTAATGCGCTTCTGGCAACGCATTGCTAGCTGGTTTTCTGCGCCATTCCGGCGCAAACAGAAAGAACAGGAATGGGCCAATCGCTTCAACCAGCCGCCCGCCAACCCCAAGAATCCCCTGCCCCTCGATCCGGGCAATGATCCCTGGAGAACGTAACATGCAAAAATTCGATACATTGACTGCCATTGCCGCACCGCTGCCCATTCAGAATGTCGACACCGACATGATTATTCCCAAGCAGTTTTTAAAGACGATTAAACGCACCGGACTTGCCGAAGGGCTGTTCTTCGAAATGCGCTATGATGTGAAAGGCAAAAAAATCGACGATTTTGTGCTGCACCGCGAGCCATACACCAAAGCAGAAATTCTGGTGGCGCTGGATAATTTTGGCTGCGGCTCTTCCCGCGAGCATGCGCCTTGGGCGCTGCTGGATTTTGGCATCCGCTGCGTCATCACCCCCAGCTACGCCGATATTTTTTATAATAATTGCTTTAAAAACGGCATCTTGCCCATTGTTCTACCAGAAAAAGATGTAAAAGAACTCTTGGAGATGACCGCCAAGGAAGAAGGCAAAATCAGCGTGGATCTGCCCAATCAGATTGTACGAGCGTTCAATAAAGAATATCGCTTTGAGATTGACCCTTTCCGCAAGCATTGCCTGATCAACGGGCTGGATGATATTGGCCAGACTTTGCAGAAAGCCGACGCGATTGATGCGTTCGAGCACACGCAAAAACAATCACTCAATTGGCTATACGGCTAAGATTCCGTAGCTTTTTCTGATTCAGATGCTATAATGGACACGAGATCAGGAGGATCTTGTTATGGGCATTTCCGCCACGCAGGTAGGTAATCTGCTAACCGGTGCCGCCGGTTTGCATCGAAATAAACTCAGCGATCTGGTCACTGGCCGCGCCAACAGCGATGTGACGTTGTCGTTGCTTGCCTCACAAATGGAGTCACAGAAACTCTCCTATGGACAATCAAAGTCTATTAATTCGCTTCGCGGTTATGTCGCAGATAATGTGAAAGATGACGCTACGAAACGCAAACTCATCAGCAACCTGACCGTGATTGAGATGATGCTCTCGCGCGGCAATCAGGAATATGGTACCAGCATGGCCGATCCGGTGTTCGCGTTGCTCTCCAATGCTTCCGGCCACAGCAACCCGCAGGACGTTCTGAAATCCATCCACAGTGATTCGATTATCAACCGGCTCATTTAGCAATTTTTGCAGGCATTTACTTGACCTTGCGCAGATCAGACTCTAGAGTCGCGCCCTCAAGAAAATCGCAGAAATTGAGGGAATCTTATGGTTACCAAATATATTTTGTTGCTGCCGGGTGATGGTATTGGTCCGGAAGTGGTAAGCGAAACCAAGAAAATCATTGATTGGTTTTCTGCCAACAGCGCCATCAAATTCACCACCAGCGAAGCATTGCTGGGTGGCGCAGCCTATGATGCCACCGGAACCCCATTCCCCACAGAAACGCTGGAAGCGGCAAAAAAAGCCGATGCTATTTTGCTGGGTGCCGTGGGCGGCCCCAAATGGGAAGCACTGGATTATAGCGTGCGCCCGGAACGCGGCCTGCTTGGCATTCGCAAAGAACTGGATTTATTCGCCAACCTTCGACCAGCCAAATGCTTTGACGCACTGGCCGATGCATCCAGCCTGAAACGCGATTTGGTGTCCGGACTGGATATCATGATTGTGCGCGAACTCACGGGCGATATTTATTTTGGTCAGCCACGCGGCGTTAAAACGGAAAACGGCGTACGCACTGGCTTCAACACCATGGTCTACCATGATTGGGAAGTGCAGCGCATTGCACGCGTCGCCTGCGATCTGGCAAGCAAACGCAATGGCAAAGTCTGCTCGGTTGATAAAGCCAATGTGCTGGAATGCACCGAAATGTGGCGCGAAGAAATGCAGAAAATCCGCGATACCCAATATCCACAGATCGAGCTTTCGCATATGTATGTCGACAATGCGGCCATGCAGCTCGTACGCACGCCCAAGCAGTTTGATGTCATGGTCACCGGCAATATCTTCGGCGATATTCTGTCTGATTGCGCCGCCATGCTCACCGGTTCGCTGGGCATGCTGCCTTCGGCCTCTTTGGGCGCGGAAAAAGACGGCAAGCGCGCCGCGCTTTATGAGCCAGTACACGGCTCTGCGCCGGATATTGCAGGCAAAGGTGTGGCCAACCCGATTGCAACCATCCTGAGCTTCGCCATGATGCTGCGTTACTCATTCGCCATGGGCTATGAGGCCGATATGCTGGAACATGCAATCGCCAGCGTGCTGTCTGAAGGCTACCGTACCGGCGATATTATGTCGGAAGGCTGCAAAAAAGTGGGGACAGCTGAAATGGGCGCCGCTATTATCACCGCATTGAATGCGCAACAAGCCGAGATGGATGATGAACCGCGCGCCTGCTGCGGCGGTGCACACCACCATCACTAAACGACAGAGGGATTCCCTCAATGAACGATACGAAAAGGAAAACAGGTACCATGGGTTATAAAGTGGCAGTCGTCGGCGCAACCGGCAATGTGGGACGTGAAATGCTCGCGATTCTGTCGGAACGTGAATTCCCCGCCCGCGAAGTGGTGGCGCTGGCATCGCAACGCTCCAAGGGCAAACAGGTAAGTTTTGGCGAAGAAAAGATTCTGACCTGTCAGGCTCTGGATGAGTATGATTTTACCGGCACCGATATTGCGCTGTTTTCTCCCGGATCCAAAATTTCAGCCGAATTTGCGCCCAAAGCGGCCAAAGCAGGGTGCATTGTTATCGACAACACCTCGCATTTCCGCATGGATCCCGATATCCCGCTGGTGGTGCCGGAAGTCAACGCGCACGCGCTCAAAGCGTATAACAAGCGCAACATCATCGCCAACCCCAACTGCTCTACCATCCAGATGGTGCAGGTGCTGGCACCGCTGCATGCCGCAAACCCCATCAAACGCGTGGTTGTATCGACGTATCAATCGGTGTCCGGCGCAGGCAAAGACGGGATGGATGAGCTGTATGATCAGACCAAGGCCCTCTATGTGAATGAAGATCAGGAACCGCAGAAATTCACCAAGCGCATTGCCTTCAACGTGATCCCGCACATCGATGTGTTCATGGATGACGGCTTCACCAAAGAAGAATGGAAAATGATGCATGAAACCAAGAAAATCATGGAAGCGGATATTCCGGTAAATGCGACCTGTGTGCGCGTGCCGGTATTTGTCGGGCATAGCGAATCGGTCGCGGTGGAATTCACCAAGCCCGTTGATCTGGAAGAAATTTATGAAATCCTAGAAGAGGCGGAAAATGTCGTGGTAGTGGATCGCCATGAAAATGGCGGCTATATCACTCCGGCAGAATGTGTGGGTGAAAATGCGACCTTTGTCTCGCGCGTCCGCATCGACCCCACCGTGCCGCATGGCGTGAATTTGTGGATCGTATCCGATAATCTGCGTAAAGGTGCTGCACTCAATGCTGTGCAGATTGCCGAAGAATTGGTCTCTACCTTCAAACTCATGCCAAAGGCCGCCTGATATGCCAAAGGGATTATTCCGCTCGGCACTCTATGTTCCCTGCGATAATAGTCGCGCGCTGGCTAAATCTGTTACGCTACCTGCCGATGTGTTGATTTTTGATCTGGAAGACAGCGTGTCTTTCGAACGCAAAGATGCTGCACGCGAAGCGCTCATCAATTTTCTGGGCGATAAATCCAAAACCTCGCAATATCTCGTCGTGCGCATCAACGCCATGAAAACCGAGTGGGCCACCCATGACCTCAAAGCGATCTGCCGGACACATGCACACGCCGTGATGCTGCCAAAGGTAGAAAAACAGGAAGATATTGTGCGCGCGGCCACCGTCATGAAGACTCACAATGTCAATAAACATTTCCCGATTTGGGTAAACATTGAAACTCCGGCTGGCGTGTTGGGAGTTGAGCAAATTGTTGCCAATAAAAATCTGGAAGCGGTGGTGGTTGGCACCAATGATTTATGCCGCTCGCTGCGTATTGAACGCAAACTGGATCGTTCTGGCCTGATGTATAGCCTGCAACGCATTCTGCTATCCGCACGCGCCCACCAACTGCTGGCACTGGATGGAACCTTCATCAATATACAAGATACTCAAGGGCTCGCACTGGAAGCCCGCCATGGCAAGAACCTTGGATTTGATGGCAAAACAATGATTCACCCCAGTCAGATAGACATTGTGAACGAGGCCTTCTCACCAACCGAGGCGGATATTACTCGCGCGCAGAACATTATCCGTGACTATGAAAACGCCAAGAATCTTGGACAGGCCGTCATTGTGGTTGACGGGCAGATGGTCGAGGAGTTGCATTACGAGCAAGCCAAGGCCTTGCTGAAAACGGTGGCGATTATTCACGGCCACATCTAGCATCGCCTCCCCCGCACGCTTTATTGTTTACATTTCGTAACATTCCTAAACAGAAAGTGATTCGCCTAGGAAAAAACAATAAATTAACTGGATTGCTTGCTAAAAATATGCACGATGTGAGGCATAAAAATTAACAAAGCAGGGATGAGACACATGTCCTCGATTCATCAGCACAGACCGCTTTCTCCTCATTTGCAAATTTACCGCCCACAAATCACGTCGGTCCTTTCCATTACACACCGCATGACCGGTGTCTTCCTCAGCATTGGTTCTGTTTTTCTGGCGGCATGGCTGTGGGCGGCGGCATATAGCGAAGGCTACTACCTGTTCTGGCAATCCATTATTGTGGAGTGGTACGGCATTGCGGCGCTGGTCGCATGGACGCTGGCCTTCTACTACCACCTGTGCAACGGCATCCGCCACCTGTTTTGGGATATGGGCCGTGGATTCTCCATCCCTAATGTAACCCGCTCTGGAATCGCGGTGATTGTTTTTGCCATCACCCTCACCGCACTCACTTGGTATAACATCGTCAACGAGGTACTGGTATGAGCCATAAACCCTCTTCGCTTCGCTCTCCTATGTCAACTGTGCGCGGCCTTGGCTCCGCCAAGGATGGCGTCCACCACTGGTGGCTACAACGCGTCACCGCCATTGTGTTGATTCCTCTGACCGTCTGGTTCATGTGCTCTTTGATGAGTCACGTGGTTGGCAAAGACCTTCAGGCCCTGAAGGACTGGCTGGGCTCTCCCGGGGTTGCCATCACGCTGCTCGTACTGCTGAGCGCACTGTTTTATCATGCCCGCCTTGGCCTGCAGGTGGTCATCGAAGACTATGTGCATTGTGCCTGCAAAAAAACGGTGCTGATTATCTTCATTACCATTCTGTTTCCAGTGCTCACGTTGATTAGCTGGATGTCTGTGCTGAAAATTCATTTCTGGACGATTTAGACCAACTACTTTGATTAAAGGATGACCTCATCATGACCGTTACAGGTGACTATAAAATTGTCGATCACTACTATGACGTGGTAGTGGTGGGTGCTGGCGGCGCAGGATTGCGCGCAACCTTTGGCATGGCGATTGAAGGCCTCTCGACGGCCTGTATTACCAAAGTGTTCCCCACCCGTTCGCATACAGTAGCCGCACAGGGTGGTATCTCTGCCGCATTGGGCAATATCAGCGAAGATGACTGGCGCTGGCACATGTATGATACCGTCAAGGGGTCAGACTGGCTGGGTGATCAGGATGCCATCGAGTATATGTGCAAGAACGCTCCGGCGGCGGTATTGGAACTGGAACATTACGGCCTGCCGTTTTCGCGCACGCCGGAAGGCAAAATTTATCAGCGTCCCTTTGGTGGTATGACCACCCGCAATGGTGAAGGCCCCGCCGCAGTGCGCGCCTGCGCCGCTGCCGACCGCACCGGTCACGCCATGCTGCATACGCTTTACACGCAGGCTCTGAAGCATCAGGCAAAATTTTTCGTGGAATATTTCGCGATTGATTTGCTGTTTGATAATGACGGCCGTTGCGGCGGCGTCATCGCGTGGAACCTTGACGATGGCACGCTGCACCGCTTCCACGGGCAAATGACCGTGCTGGCAACCGGCGGTTATGGCCGCGCCTACTTCTCCTGCACCTCTGCCCACACCTGCACCGGTGATGGCGGCGGCATGGCTGTACGCGCCGGCATTCCCATGCAGGATCTCGAATTCGTGCAATTCCACCCCACCGGCATCTATGGCTCCGGCTGTCTGATTACCGAAGGCGCACGCGGCGAAGGCGGTTACCTGGTCAATAGTCAGGGCGAGCGCTTTATGGAACGTTATGCCCCGACCGCAAAGGACCTCGCTTCACGCGATGTGGTGAGCCGCTCTATGACGATTGAAATCAACGAAGGTCGCGGCGTGGGAGCAAACAAAGACCATATTTACCTGCATCTGGACCATCTGGATGCTGACGTGATTCACGCACGCCTACCCGGCATTTCCGAAACCGCGAAGATTTTTGCCGGCGTTGATGTCACACGGGAGCCCATTCCCGTATTGCCCACCGTGCATTACAATATGGGTGGTATTCCCACCAACTATCATGGCGAAGTCGTCACGCTTAATGGCAAAGATCCGGATTATGTGATTCCCGGACTGATGGCAATTGGCGAAGCAGCTTGTGTGTCTGTGCATGGCGCCAACCGCCTTGGCACCAACTCTCTGCTGGATCTGGTGGTGTTTGGACGTGCTGCAGCCCACCGCGCGCGCGATATTGTGAAGCCAGGAGCACCGCAAGCCGTTATTCCTGCCGCTTCAACCGAAAAAGCGCTGGAACGGCTGGAACGCATCCGTTATGCCAAAGGCAGTTCAACGACAGCTGAAATCCGTCTGGCGATGCAACGTGCCATGCAAAGCCATGCCGCGGTGTTCCGTTCGACGACCTCCCTGCAAGAGGGCGTGCGTAAAATCGATGAGGTGTATGAATCATTCAATGATATTGGCATCAAAGATCGCGGCATGATCTGGAATAGCGATCTGGTAGAAGCACTTGAAGTCGATAATTTGCGCACACAAGCATCCATTACCATGGGATGCGCCGCTAACCGCGAAGAAAGCCGCGGCGCGCACGCGCATGACGACTTCAAAGAGCGCGACGACAAGAAATGGATGAAGCACACGATCTGCTGGCTGGACGAATCTGGCAAGCGCACGATCAACTACCGTCCTGTTCACATGAACACCTTGACGGATGAAGTGCAACCGATTCCACCAAAGGCACGGGTATATTAGGAAGCTCATTGATGACGCTGCACCGTACAGTCTGGTTGCTACCTCTATTGACAGGCCTGTTGCTCAGCGCCTGCGCAAAACCGACCACGCTTGGCCCAAAAGTCAGTGCCGAAGAGATTGCCGCCGAGCGGGATCGTCAAGTTGAGATCGCGCATGGCGATGTGGAAGTAGACTACGGTACCTTCAATTATGGGCGCGGAAAACTGCTGGAGTTTCAGCAGCGACTACAGCGCATCGCAGACAAACTCTCACCCGCTGCCACCAAACTGTGCCGCGAAATCAAGGGTCCAGACGCCAACTGCGATATGTATATTGAATTATCTCCCTCTGGCAAAGGCATCAACGCACATGCCGATGGACACAAGATTGTAGTCTATCCTGCCCTCGTTGATTTTGCTAAGTCTGATACACATTTGGCGCTGGTCATCGCGCATGAATATACACACCATTTCATGCGGCATGTGCAGTCGCAGCAGGGCAATGTACTGGTAGGCGCCCTGCTTGGTACGGCAGCGGATGCCGTGGCGGCCAGCCAGGGAATGCAAACGCAAGGACAGTTTGGAAAGCTGGGGGCTCAGGCCAGCATTCTTGCTTATTCGCCTTCCTTTGAAACCGAGGCGGATTACATTGCACTCTATATGCTGGCACGCGCCCAGTATCCTTATGAATCGGCGCCTAACTTCTGGCGCGAAATGGCCAAGAACAACCCTCGCGGCATCTATAACCGCACCACGCACCCCACCACGCCGGAGCGCTTTGTTGGGATGACCAAAACCATTGAAGAAATTAAAGCCAAGCAGAAAGCGGGAGCGCCGCTGCTGCCCAATATGCAACCGACGAAAAGTTAGACTCAAGGGAGAGATCCATGGTTGAATTTGCATTACCAAAAAATTCTAAAGTGCAAAAGGGAATGCACTATCCAGCGCCCAATGGCGCAGCCAAGGTGAAGACCTTCCATATTTACCGTTGGAACCCGGAAGATATGGATGCCAACGGCAACCCAAGAAATCCACGGCTGGACAGCTATGATGTGGATGTCGAGCACTGTGGCCCGATGGTGCTGGATGCGATCATCAAGATCAAAGGGGAAATGGATAGCACGCTAACGTTCCGCCGTTCCTGCCGTGAAGGGATTTGCGGTTCCTGCGCCATGAACATCGATGGCACGAATACACTGGCCTGTACCAAAGCCATTGCCGATGTGAAGGGCGATGTCAAAATCTACCCGCTACCACATATGCCCGTGATTAAAGATCTGGTGCCGGATCTCAATAATTTCTATGCGCAATATGAGTCGATTAAACCGTGGATGCAGACGCAAACCACACCTCCCAGCAATCAGGAACGGCTGCAATCTCCTGAAGATCGTGCCAAACTGGATGGGCTTTATGAGTGTATCCTGTGCGCCTGCTGCTCGACCAGTTGTCCCAGCTATTGGTGGAATTCGGATCGTTATCTGGGACCGGCGATTCTGCTGCAAGCTTATCGCTGGATTGCCGATAGCCGTGATGAAATGACCGGTGAGCGCTTGGATAATCTGGAAGACCCCTTCCGGCTTTATCGCTGCCACACCATTATGAACTGTGCGAAAACATGTCCAAAAGGCCTGAATCCGGCTAAGGCCATCGCCGAGATTAAAAAGCTGATGCTGGAGCGTCGCGTCTAATTGACGCGCCTCCTATGTGCCCGAAATAAAAAAGGCGGCTAAAAGCCGCCTTTTTCTTATTGAGACTGCAAACTAAGAGGCTACGCCGCTTGCTTTTTGAGGGCACGCAGCAATTTCTCATGCGCTTTCTTATTATCAATCTTCTCAGACGCCGCTACTTCGCCAACCAGACGATTCAGCGCCGTCTCATAAATCATGCGTTCGCTGTATGAGCGCTCAGACTGATCAACATTTTTATGCAAATCACGCACCACTTCTGCGACAGACACGATATTGCCGGAATTGATTTTTGCCTCATATTCCTGAGCGCGACGGCTCCACATCCCACGAGAAGTGCGCGCACGCCCTTTCAGGGTAGTCAGCGCCTTTTTCACTTCCGCATCACCAGACACGGCACGCAAGCCCGCTGCTTCCGCACGATTTACCGGAACGCGAAGGGTCATTTTGTCTTTCTCGAAGTTAATGACGAACACTTGTAATTCATAGTCACCGATGGTTTCCGCTTCCTTACCGGTAATTTTGCCAACACCATGAGTTGGATATACGACGTATTCACCTACTTTGAACAATGCTTTTGCCATAGCTTACCTTTTACTGACACTATCGAAAGCGTCGCCGCCACCGATGCAAGGTTAAACAAATACTGTACTTATCTAAAATAACCGCCTGAGACCCAACACAACCGGTTCAGACGCCCCTATTCATTGGGAGAGGTGTTATAACATAAAAAAGGACGCTAAAAAACAGGAAAAGCGAACTTTTATACAACTAACTCGTTAATATAGTGTTAAAGCACGATATTTTTATCGTATTTTTTGATATCAATCGCCTTTGCCGGGGGCTGGCGAGAACTCCGCCTCAAACTTATCCTGCACATCCCGATACTCTTCTGCCTCGGGTAACGGGTCTTTCTTGACCGTAATATTCGGCCATTTCATGGCATATTCGCGGTTAATTTCTACCCAGTTCAACAGCCCTTCAGATTCAGGCTTAATCGCCTCAACCGGACATTCCGGCTCGCACACTCCGCAATCAATGCATTCATCAGGGTGGATGACCAGCATATTTTCACCTTCATAGAAGCAATCTACCGGACAGACCTCTACGCAGTCGGTGTATTTACAGCGGATACAGGAATCGGTTACCACAAAAGTCATAGGCTTATTTCCAAGAAGTCTGGGTGTATTGAATGTGCGCTTTCTAACTTACAGCGATGCGGATTGCAATTGCTTTTCCATCCAGATTTGATGGTAAAAACCTCCTTCTACACGCAGTAGAATAGCGATGAGGGCCAACCCCAAAAGCCCCAATGCCAGCACCAAAGACGGCATCAGAAAGGCCGGATCAGAAACCGCTTCATGTAGATAAACCACTTTTGCATCCAGACGATTGCCACTCCACCAATCCAAAGAGAATTTGATGATCGGAACATTGATGGCGCCAAAGGCAGCCACCAACGCAGAAATCCGCCGATTGGCGCGGCTGATCAGGCGCGCCTGCGATACAGACATATAGCCCACATAGATAAAAAACAGCAGCAGAAGTGCGGTCAATCGCGGATCCCATATCCACCACAACCCCCATTGTGACCTGCCCCAGATTGCCCCAGTCAGCAGGGCGATGATCGTGAAAATACTCCCCACCGGTGCCGCGCTGCGCGCCACCAGATCGGCATAATCATTCGAAGTGACAAGATACAGCACCGAAGCAACAGTCATCGCCACATAGATGCCCACTCCAAGCCAGCAGGCGGCGCTATGCAGAAACAAAATACGCAGCGTAGGAGAGCCATCTTGCGGCAAACGAATCTGATAAAACACATCAAACAGGCCATAGCCCAATACCGCAAGCGACAACAACAACAGCGGCGGAATGGCCAGATGATTGATGCGCGCCAGCAATGGTTCCTGACGGAACTCCGCTTTATCTGACTGTTCGGTTGATGTTGACATAGTTGCCCCTTATAACATCACTAACATAGATACGAAAGTAAGACATGCACAATTCTCCACTTCCCCACATGCAGCGTTTACTAGAGATCATGCGCCAATTGCGCAACAAAGAAACGGGCTGCCCCTGGGATATTGAACAAAATTTTGCCTCCATTGCCACCTATACCATCGAGGAAGCGTATGAAGTTGCCGATGCAATCGCAAGAAATGACCTTAAAGACCTACAGCAAGAGCTGGGCGATCTATTGCTGCAAGTGGTATTTCACTCACAGATGGCTTCAGAATTAGGAGCCTTTTCTTTTGAAGATGTCGCCAGAAGCATCAGCGATAAAATGATTCATCGCCACCCTCATGTATTTGGTGAAGCACAGGCCAAAAATGCCAACGAGGTCACCAAGCGCTGGGATGACATCAAAGCGGCCGAACGGCAGGCCAAATCTACCTCGGATAGCATTCTCGCCGATATTCC
>Ga0214923_10004073_pt1 | contig 17954 bp, 17 predicted proteins | sample LL1510_MetaG_FD_177993 | JGI IMG/M metagenome (GOLD analysis project Ga0214923, IMG submission 177993) | Freshwater microbial communities from Lake Lanier, Atlanta, Georgia, United States - LL-1510 | ecosystem: Environmental > Aquatic > Freshwater > Lake | place: USA: Georgia | collected... | reverse complement strand
AAACCGGCTGCATTATTAGCTCCTGCTCGGTGGGATCAATTAATACCTCACCAATATTTGCAAACCATCCCTCAAATTGATCAGTGGGTACAGAGTACAGTTGATAATTTATCACCGAATGTAGAACACTTAAATGAATGTTTTGAAGGAAGCTTAAAGTGGGCGCACTATATGAACACAGCAGGAAAATCGTGGAGCAACATTGTGGTTAAAAAGGATCATCGCGGAGTAAATATTGGCTTTCTTGATGGCAAATCTTTAAAACCAAATGCGGTTATAATTGTGATTTCGAGATTGATTAGGTGGTTAAATTTTCAGATCAGGGAGAAAAGGCTTTAAAAAATGATTAAGTACCTAGCTAGCTACGTAGAAATATCCTTAAATGCCCGATTTGTCCCTTATCCACGACAACTCATCAAGCAATTCGTAGAGGGGATTAGAGGCAGCGACGGCTGACTCTGATTTACAAAACCGGTTAAGCAAGGGATAAAACAGATGGCATTTAAAGCCAAGAAGTCCAAGGTGGTTGAGTTTTCAACTCCTGCCTCTTGGAGTGTTGCCCAATTTTCATCCTTCTATACACAAAACCGATCTGAGCTAATTGCCCATGCCAATCGGATTGTTAAGGATAAGGCTAAGGCTGAAGAGATCACCCAAGAAGCTCTTGTTAAGTTCATGCTTGCAGCCCCTGAGTTAGAAAGTGATACTCACGCCCTTTCCTATCTTCACCGTACAATTGAAAACCTATGTATTGATCTATTCCGTGCTGAGAATAGACGTCCAAATTTAGTTGCATTAGATGAGGCTTCAGCTGAGGTGGAATCAGTTTGGCAGGTATCAGGGGATCACTCACTAGCAATATCAGCTGCAGAGGATGCTGCAATTATTCGTCAAGCACTTTCCTTACTTTCTCCAGCAGAGCGTGCTGCTCTGGTTATGTGGGAGGTGGAAGGCAGATCAACTGCTGAAATTGCCAAAGAGCTTGGTATTAAAGAGTCTGCAGTTCGCCACACAGTCTCTCGTGCTCGCACATCACTTCGCAAGGTTCTATCAGAATTGGTTATTGATGAGGCCCGCGGACTAACTGCTTTAGATTTACTATCTACTTCTTATAGAAAGGCAGCAGAGCTTGCCGGTAAATCATCAAAGATTGCACTGACCTTCATTCTTGTTTTAACTGCTTTCCTAGGACTTAACTCCCTAACCGGTAATGAGTCTAATACTTCAATTATTACCTCATCTTCTCAACTTTCAAATAATCAGGATCTGCCAGCTGTTGTAACTCCAGTAATACCTGAGGCAATAATCAATAAACCTGAAGTGCGTAACGAAGAGAAATCAATTACCCCTAGTGAATATGCAGATCATATGAAACTTTCTTTAAACCAACTTGAGACTGTGACTTTAATGCTTCAAGTATTAGAGCAAGCAGATGGTGGGCCTACCCCTACCGAATAAATAGATTTCTGTATCTTTGCGGCATTACACGTGTGTGCCATAAGGAAACAGAATTAGAAGATCGGAAGATCTTCGAGCCAGATTCAGGAAATTCCTGATTCTGACTAACGAAAGGAAACAAATGTCGAAAACGACAATACGTAAGCGTATTTCACTTGTTGCAGTTACGGCACTTACAGCAGGATTAATTTCAGCTGTAGTTGCCCCTGTAGCAAATGCAAATATTGCTGCCGGAACACCATCATCACAAGCTGATTACACAGCGGATACTTTCAATGTTGCGGTCATTCCTTCTACGACAGGTGCAGCAATAACTGCAGCTGGTGCAGCAACAAACCAAAAAAGCTTGGGGCTGGTATACAAGGATGCTTCTTCAACTACTGCTCAAACTGCCACAATGCTTGCAACAGGTGCGCTAGCTTTGTATACTAAAGCCGCAACAATTGTTTCATTTGTTGCTTCAGGAGGTACATTTTCATCTGCATTAGCTCCTACTGGTGCAGCGTCAAATAACCCAGCAATTGCCTCAAATCTTAGGGGTGTTTTAAGCAATGGAACTGCAACAGATATTGCAGTTGTATGGACTCCAGGAGCTGTTGGTACTTATACACTCACAGCTTATAAGGGCAATGGCACTGGAACTGTGCCAGATGCAGCACTAGGTTTAGCCCGTGGAACTTTATTTGGGCAAATAACTGTTACAGTTGCCACATCAGGTGTTGCGGGTACTTATTCAGCATCAGCTTCAAATTGTAGCCTTGGAACTTCTGCTGGAACAGCAAGTACTACAAATACAGATAGCTCTGGTTCTAGCTCAAGGAATAATGGATTAACTGGATTCCTGAACTATAGGCTAAACGATGCTTATGGCACCCAATTATCTGCCGGTTTACCAGTTGTTGCGACCGTAACCGGAAATGCAGTAGTAGATATTGCTAGCACGGCTGCGAATGCGGTTGCAACAAGCGATGTTGATACTGCGACATCAGGAACAGTATCAGTTGCACAGTCAGTTGCAAATGCACCAACAACAACAACGGTTACTCTCACATACAACGGTCAAACCGTATGTACTAGAACGATAACTTTTGCTGGTGAGGTTGCATCGCTCAAGGCTGTAGCTGTTAGAACTCAAACTACTACTGGTTCTCAAATCAACCAAGAGCCATTAAATGGGCTAAGTGGTGGTACGATCCGCGTTGAGGCATTTGATTCAACAGGTGCTAAGGTAAACCCAATGGCAGCGGGTGGAACAGCTGCTGCTCATACACAATTTAGTGTAGTTTCAACTACTCTGAACAATGTGGTTACCGGAGTTACCTTCTATTCAGGTGCAGTAGCAACAGGAACTGCATCAACAGATGCAACTGGACAGTGGCCTTTAGCCTTTACTCAAGCATCACACACTTGTTCATCAACACAAGGCAGTAATGCTAATTTACAGGTAACTTTCCAAAATCCTTCTGGAACGATTATCACATCTCCGGCGTTTACAGCTCGATGCGCTTCTGCTGCAGTTACCTATACAGCGGCCTTTGATAAGGCATCTTATCTTCAAGGCGATGTGGCTAAGTTAACTGTCCAATTCAAGGATGTCAAAGGAAATAATGCACCAAGTACTGGCGCAAATGGTGGTAACGCTGCTGGAACAATAACTGGAACCACAGCAGTAATTACTGCTCCAATGATGACCCTTGTTGGAACACTAACAAACAACACAACAGTAGATGGAAATGGAGCTATTGTTTACACTTTCACAGTGGGAACATCAGGTACCTTTGCCGATGGAACTTATAACGCCATCGTCGATTTTCCATCACTATCAGGCACGACAGGAGCAGTTCAAACAATAACTTACAAGGTAAGTTCAACTGGAACGCCTACTGTATCTAATGCTGATGTATTGAAGTCTATTGTTGCTTTGATTGCATCAATTAATAAGCAGATTCAAGCACTTCAGAAGTTAATACTTCAGAGGAAATAAATCGCTTAATACTTAAAGAACAAGGACCAGAGAGAATCTTCGCTCTGGTCCTTGTTTATTAACCCAAATAACAAGTGAAAAAATCTCATTATTAGTATATATTTTAGTAATGGCTCTTTTAGGTAAAAACAAAAATTTAGTTGAATCTTTCGCATTAAATCTGTTTTTAATTGCGTCTATTGTGATTACCCCATTTTACTCTTTTGAATCAATAAATCTTCCAAAATTTGTTGTCCTAATTTTCTTTGGATGCGTTGCGCTTATTTATATATCCATTAATTTTAAAATAGTACTATTTAGATTGCCAAAAATCTCAATATTATTGTTATTAGGATTCATCATTACTTATATGGTTGTTTTTATCGCAAGTGATACACCTTGGCAGCAGCAGTTATATGGTAGGGAGAATCGTCGTAATGGGCTGCTTACACACTTTTCACTAATTTTAGTTTTTATAATCTTTCATCGCTTACCTTATGCAAAATATCTAAAAAAATTTGTAAATCGAATAGTTTATGCAGGTTTATTTGTCATTATATACGCATTACTTCAACTTCTTGGAGTTGATCCATTTAAATGGGATTCTGTAAACTTACATTTTTTTTCCACACTTGGTAATCCAAATTTCTTATCGGCTTATATTGCCGCCGTAACTATTCCAATTTTAAGCAGGATCTACAGTGGTTTTCCACCCTTTAAATTATACGTAAGACTTGTACTAGTTCTTATGGCACTATTAATATTGTCATTTTTAATTTTCCGCACTTTTTCATACCAAGGATTTATTTCGCTCTTTGCATCCCTAAGTGCTTTTGCATTAATAATTATCTACAGAAATAAAAAACTAAAATTGTTTTTCGCCACTTTTATTTTTACATCTATATTTGGATTAATAGCCTTTGCAGGAACTTTGAATCATGGTCCACTTGCAACTATTTTATATAAATCTTCAATTACATCCAGGGGAGATTTCTTTAGAGCGGCAGTTAATTCTGGTAACTCCAACTTCTTAACTGGGACTGGCTTTGATTCATTTGGTGACTATTACCTGCTTTACCGAGATAAAATTGCTGGTTCACGTTCTAGTGCCGAATTTACGGATTCAGCTCATAATTATTTTCTAGATTTATATGCGACACAGGGATTCTTTGGGATTTTATTTTACCTACTCTTAACCCTAATAACTCTGATTTCATTTTTTAAGATATTTAAGTGTGCCGATTCACCATCTGATGGAGTTGTGTTATTTTCAATTTGGATTGCAATTCAATTTCAATCTTTAGTTAGTCCAACAAACTTCTTATTTTTGATTCTAATTTTCTCGATATCAGGACTAGTAATTGGGTCGGCACGGGATAAAGAACAAAGTTTAAAACCTATAACAAATGGATTATCGCTAACTCTTGGATTTTTACTTTGTTTGGTGATTTCAATTTCCGCTATCTCAAGAGAGAATCAAATCTTAGTTGCAAATCAAAAAGGATCACCAGATAAATATATTTCGGCGCTTGAAATTTTTCCTAAATCAACAGTGGGTTACTCAAGAGCCATAAATCTTTTCGCTCAGGCAGGTTTTGAGACTGAAGCACTTGAATTGTCTAGGAAGGCTTTAGAATTCAATAGACGCACTCCAGCAGCTCATTTAGTAATTTTTACCTCACCATTTTCTTCCGAAGAAGAAAAAATAATTGCTTATAAAGCTTTATTAGAACTTGATCCAATGAATCCGAAAATAGAGAATTTGAGACCCTAGCATGAAGGTATCGATAATCGGACAAGGTTACGTTGGATTAACAATTTCAGTTGGAGCGGCTAGTGCTGGACACGAAGTTGTTGGGTTTGATATCGATGACAAATTAATCCAAAATCTTCAGAACGGCAATAGTTTTGTACCGGGAATTAAAAAAAAGGAGTTATTGAATCTTCAGAATTTAAGTAAGCTTAATTTTGCAAGCGATCCAAAAGCATTTAGCCAATCAGAAATTGTAGTTATTGCAGTACCAACACCTTTAACGGAAGCAAGAGATCCAGATTTAAATTTTTTGACTTCCGCCTCAATTTTGGTGGCTAAGAATATTAGAACTAATAGCCTTATTATTAATGAAAGTACCTCTTATCCCGGTACTCTTAGAAATTTGATCAAACCAATTTTTGAATCTTATGGAAAATATGTGTTCGAATTTGGATCAGCCCCCGAAAGAGTCGATCCCGGTAATCCGCAATGGAATCTTGATAATACACCCAGAGTAGTTAGTGGGCTCACAAATAGTACTAGTGAAAAAGTGGCGAATTTTTACCGATCATTTTGCAGTAAAGTGAAAATAGTTTCATCTCCTGAAGTTGCTGAGGCATCAAAACTCTTCGAAAACACCTTTCGTCAAGTTAACATAGCTCTGGTAAATGAGTTTGCACAGATCTCTAGGGTTTTAAACTTTTCATCTCAGGAGGCAATAGCAGCTGCGTCTACGAAACCGTTTGGTTTCATGCCATTTTACCCCAGCATTGGGGTTGGCGGTCACTGCATACCAGTAGATCCAATTTATTTGAGTTTTGCAGCTGATAAAAAGGGTACTACAACACAATTTATAAATCTTGCCAATCAAGTTAATCTGGGAATGATTTCCTACATCATTGATCGCATGAAAGAGCAGACGAATGGCTCATTAGACTCATTGAAAATTCAACTAGCAGGCATATCATATAAGAATAATATTCCTGATTTAAGAGAATCGCCGGCATTGGGTTTAATGTCAGAATTGAAGAGGCAAGGTGCTTATGTAAGTTGGTTCGACCCGTTAGTTGATTTAGATTTTCCAGGAAGGTGTGAGAATTTGGATAAAAACATTGATTTGGGGTTAATAATCACTCCCCATGATGTCATAGATTTTAGCGTATGGAAAGTAGCAAAAATTAGAGTATTGGACTTATCTGCAAATTCAAATGATTACGGATGGCCAAAATTTCTTTAGCGATAACTCCTAGAAACATCCTCAATGATTCTATCTAAGCCAATTGTTGGCTCCCAGCCTGTGAAATATGAAAGTTTTGATATGTCAGGAACCCTTCTTGTCATTTCTTCAAAGCCAGTTGCGTAGGCATTCTCGTACTTTGTAAATGTAATAATTGATTTTGAATTAGTTCGCTTAATTATTAGCTTCGCAAGATCTAGTATCGAAATTTCACCTCTTCCTCCTATATTAAAGACCTCTCCGATTGCTTTATCGTTAATAGACAGGGCTAAAATTGCTTTTACTGAATCACTGACATGACAGAAAACTCTTGTCTGAGAACCATCGCCAAAAATTTTTACTGGTTCATTTGCGATAGCTGCTTTTACAAATCTAGGTATGACCATTCCATACTTACCCGTTTGACGTGGTCCAACTGTATTAAAGAATCTAAGGGTTGTGACTTTGAGTTGTTTTGTAAGAAAAAGAAAATGAGCAGTAGCCTCTTCCAAAGCTTTGGCATCAGAGTAGGTCCAGCGCAGTTTTTGAGGTGTACCGATCACCCGATCATCAGATTCAGATAATGGTTGTTTGGTGTTCTTGCCATAAATTTCCGAAGTACTTGCAATTAGAATTCTTTTGTCATGGCTTAAAGCAGCAGCCAGAACGGTTTCAGAACCATAAAAGTTCGTTGAGATAGATTCGATTGGATTCTCTAGAATATTGTCAACACCTAAAGCGGCCGCCATATGAAAAACTAAATCTGAATCAGCCACTAATGATTGAACCAGAGCCTTATCTCTAATATCTCCCTGAATTACTTTAATTTTACCTTTAAGATGACCTATATTATCTTGAGATCCTGTGCTTAAATTATCTAGGATTGTAATATCATCACCCCTTAAGATTAAGGCATCACAAAGGTGTGAACCAATAAAACCAGCGCCACCAGTAATAAGTACTCGCATGTGAAAATTCTACTCTATTATCGCTGTTAAAATTGCTACACAGATTCGAAGCTTACATGTCGCATGCAATTCGAATAGAGTAGGTCAGTGAAAACATCGGATAACTTCACTTTAACTCAAGTAATGAGTGAAGAAAAAATTCTCACCTTGTCTTCATTAGATGTTGTAGGGGATTAGAGATTGACGAGATAGCGAAGTCGCTGGGTATGATAAGTAAGTCACCTGTTGCCATAGAGGTGCGACCTGGTGACTGGATTGTTTTTCACGCCTCTATTCCAGCCGGTAAGTCAGTAAATGATTGGTGGAAATCACATAAAGCTAGGATCGTGCTACGCAATCACCTTTCAACACTTTATCAGAGAGTAAGTGCTGAAGAACGGGGAATTGATTGGCATAAAGAGAATAAAGTTTACGCTGAAACCTATGTGATTCATGGCAGTGTTGTACCATTATTCACAATGAATTTAGGCTTACTAGGCATTTTATGGATTGGTGGATTATCTCAAGTGGAAGATTATTTATTGGGAGTTGAGTTATTAAGTGAGTACTTAGGTCACAAGAGTGAGTTAGATTGAGTAATCAAGTTTGGGTATGTGGTGAGGTATTAATAGATTTAATTCCAGATGGCACAGAACGAAAAGCTGTTGTTGGAGGAGGTCCAGCTAATACTGCTAAGGCGTTAGCAAAACTTGGAATTGCTAATCAATTTATAGATGGTATTTCAACTGATAAGTATGGTCAGATGGCACTTACGCAATTACACAAAAATGGTGTCTTATTAGATTTTGTTAAGTTTTCAGATAAACCAACCTGTTTAGCAATTGTTTCACTTAACGCACAAGGGGCAGCCACATATGAGTTTGTAATTGAAGGTACTGCTACTTTTGATTTTTCTCACTCTTGGCTACCTGATGCATCAATTCATAAACCATCTCTATTACATATCGGTACATTAGTTACTGCAATTGAGCCAGCAGCGTCAATTCTTTTTGAATGGGCTTCTAAGGTGGCAAAGGTTGCACCTGTGGTTTTTGATCCAAATATAAGGCCTGCGGTTATGGATAATCGGATTGAATATGTAAAGCAGGTGGAAAGATGGGTTGGTATCTCAAGTGCGGTAAAGGTAAGTGATGATGATATTTACTGGCTATATCCAGGCGAAGAAATTGAAGATGTAACCAAAAGATGGCTAGCTACAGGGCCAGAGCTAGTTGTAGTTACATTTGGCGATAAAGGATTAGCGGGGTATCGAAAAAATGAAAAGATAAGTGTTGATGCTGAAAAAGTAGTTGTGGCAGATACAGTCGGTGCAGGTGATACAGTCGGTGCAATTTTAGTCGAATCTATAATTGAGGTCGGGTTAAATAATTTAACAGGCCATCGACTAGCCTTAATGTTAGAGCGGGCTGCAGTAGCTGCTTCAATTACAGTATCTAGAACCGGAGCGGTACCACCGTCAAAAGAAGAAATTCAAGGGTGAACACCTTTGCTACACATTGATGGTGAACAAATTTCAATTGCTATAGATTTGGATCAAGGTGCAAGATTAGCCTCACTTCAATGGCGAGATATGGAATTTGTTATTCCCTTTAGAGGAAACGATTATAACTGGGGTTGGTTCTCAATGGTGCCATTCGCAGGGAGGATAAAAAATGGAATCATTAGGGATTCAAGCGGCAATAAAATACAGTTACCGACTATTATCGATCCACCTAATGCGCTAATTGGCCTTGGCGCTAGCGCTTCGTGGGAGGATATTGGAAATGGTAGTCAATATTTAGAACTTCCAAGCCCATTCAATGGCACATCAGTCATCCAAAGGTTTGAAATTTTAGATGACGCAATTCGTTGGTCGCTACGCTATGAGCCCTCAGAGTGTGACTTACCAGTTACCTTGGGTTTTCATCCTTGGATTCCTAGGGATATTGGTAAAGGGAAACTTGCACAGTTAAATTTTAAATCGAATAAAATGTTTAAGAGAGGTGATGATCTTATCCCTACTGGCGATTTGATAGATCCACATCCACAACCCTGGGATGATACTTTTACCCAGATTGTGGGCATACCAGAAATTATATGGCCAGGAGTGGCTGGGATGAGATTTGAATTTGATTCACCTTTTGTAATGATTTACACGCATGACGATGAAGCAATATGTGTTGAACCAGTTACTGCACCACCGGATGCACAAAACTTAGGATTAATCGGAGAGAATGACATCGAGATGTTAATTACTTTTAGAAATCTATATTAGCTTATGAATCTGTCCGAGATTTATAAACTTAATTGATTGGAATTTAATTTGAAGATAATTGTGACTGGTGCATCAGGATTCCTTGGGTCATGGATAAGTCGAGTATTGAGTGAAGATGGACAACATGAAGTAATTGCATTTTTACGTCCTACTTCTAGTGAATTTAGATTAAGTAATATTAAGAATTTGACCATTAAAAAGATAGATGAAGAACTATGGCCTCGAACAATAGAAAAATTGCAAGCCGATGTGTTAATTATTGCTGACTGGATTGGTGTAGAAAATACGCTTAAAAATGATTTAAGGCAAAAAAATAATTTGCAGAGAATTATTCTCATTGCATCAGCAGCAGTTACATCAAAGGTAGGTACTATTTTAGCCTTAGGCAGCCAAGCTGAAGTTGGAATAGTTCATACAGTAATAACTGAAAATACACCCGATAATCCAAGGACTTTATATGGTGAAATTAAAGTAAAAACGCGATATGGAATTCAGTCAGTTGTTGGCAATACCGACAGTCGATTTGTATGGGCAAGGATTTTTTCAACATATGGTCCATTAGATTACGGAAATTGGTTGCTTCCAAATCTAGTTGATACCCTCAGCTCTCGTAAAAAAATGCTTTTAACAAAAGCTGAGCAGAATTGGAACTATTTACATGCATATGACGTTGCACGTGCGGTAAGAATGATTTTGATGAATTCTCCAATATCTGGCATAGTAAATATTGCAAATACTGAAACTATAGTTCTTAAAGACCTTATTAATTTTGTTGCTTTGCAACTTAATGCAGAAGAATTATTAGTTTATGGAGCTAAGAATTATGAAGAGAACCAAGTAATGAATTTGTCTTCAAACAGTAAAAAATTGAATGACATTAATTGGGAACCTGTAATTGAATTAAATAAAGGAATTTTACAAACTATAGCTTGGCTACAAAGAAAAAAACTTCCAAATTTATATGATAAGTATGGGCAAATAATTAGTCTAAAAATTCCAACAAGGCCTTAAATTTCTTAATTATGTTATCAACATTTAAGCCATTTTGGTGTCGTAAGAATTGTTGATCTCCGATTTCAGATAAATTGTTTTGCGTACTAGCTATAATCCCTATTTTAGCTGTTAATGCAAGTGAATTTAGCTGTTCTAGAATTGCGCTACCTACTCCACCATTTAGAGAATGCTCTTCAATTATTACAATAGGCCCTCTTTCAGCGGCTAACTTTATGTAATTACTGTCAATGTTTGTAATAAAAGACAATGAAGCTACAGAAACGAAGATACCTAACGCTTTTAATTCTTTCGCTGCTTGGACTGCAATTTCTCCAATAGAGCCAGAAAAAATAAGACTCCCATGTTCACCTGAAATAATCTCATTAATTTTACCGGGAAATAAACCTAGTTCATTTTGGTGTAATATTAAATTGTTTGATTTCTCAAGTCTAAAATAACTGGGTTTATTTGTGTTCGCTAAATATCTTGTTAATGCCTTTGTCTCAATTGAATCAGCTGGCACTAGAACTTCAATATTCGTAATAGACCTTATGACTGAAATATCTTCAATTGCGTGGTGAGTGTATCCCTGGCTACCATAATCGTATCCACCTCCTACTCCCACTATAACAACCGAATTATTCATTAATCCAATGTCATTTCTAATTTGTTCCAAACATCTAAAAGTTACAAAGTTTGCAATACTATAAACAAATACTCTCTTGCCCGTTGAGGCGTATCCAGCCGCCATGCCCATCATTGTTTGTTCATTAATTCCTGAATTTATAAATTGCTGGGGCACAGCATTTTTGAATTCTTCAAATAGTCCATATCCCAAATCACCTGTTATGAGAACAATGTCAGGGTTCTTTTTTGCATACTCTAACAATGTCTTAATAAATTGTTCTCTCATTAATTAATTCAAATCTAATTCTATTAATGCCCTACTTAATTGCTCATTATTTGGATATTTGTAATGCCACATTACAGTGTTTTCCATAAAACTAACACCCTTACCTTTGATCGTATCAGCAATAACACATAACGGTCGTCGTTGTTCGGGATTGAACTTTAGAACATTTCTTAGAGCCTCATGATCATGTCCAGAAATTCGGGTAGTGTCCCACCCAAAGGATTTCCATTTATCTTCAAGTGGCTCAAGTTTTAGTGTATTTTCAGTAAAGTCTAAAGATTGAATACGATTTCTATCTATTATTACTGTCAAATTTTCTAAGCAATGCTGATTTGCTATCAATGCAGATTCCCAGGTTGTACCTTCGTTACATTCTCCATCAGAGATAATCACGAAAACTCGCCCACCCATATTATAATTTTTACGTGATAGTGCAATTCCTAAGCCATATGGTAATCCATGGCCTAATGAGCCAGTTGATAATTCAACTCCAGAGTTTGTAAATGAGGTTACATGCCCACCAAGTAAAGCACCATTTGAGCTAAATTCAGCAAGTAACTTCTCAGATAAAAATCCAGTGATTGTTAGCACTGAATATAAGGCTAAAGCTGCATGTCCCTTGGAAAGTATTATGATGTCTCTATTACTAGATTGAACAGTGTCTTTTGATATGTTTGCAATACCTGAGTATAAGACACTTAGTATATCCACAACGGATAGCGAAGATCCAACGTGTGATACTTTTGCTTTATTCGAAATTACCAAAATTTTTTTTCTACAGTCATTGGCAATTTCACTTGAATCTAGATTTGATTTAGGTTGAGAACTCACGTGAATCCTTTCATTTCCACACAAAATGCTACAAAGAAACTGAATATAATTGGAAGTATATATGATTTTTAAACCAATTTATGAGGTATTCTGACTTATCTAAATTTGAGAGGTAAAAAATGAAAGCAGTAATTTTGGCCGGAGGCCTTGGGACCAGGCTTCGTGAAGAGACAGAGTATAAGCCAAAACCTATGGTAGAAATAGGAGGAAAGCCAATTCTGTGGCATTTAATGAAGATTTTATCAACTAATGGAATAAATGAATTCATAGTATGTCTCGGATATAAAGGTGAGCAAATAAAGAATTTTTTTTTAAATTACAAAACTTATATATATGATTCCACAATTTATATTGGCTCACAAATAGAGACAGTTCAACACAATGGGCTGGATTCAGATAACTGGTCAGTTACTTTAGTAGATACTGGGTCTAATACTTTAACTGGGGGGAGATTGGCTAAAATTAGGAATTACATTGGCAAAGAAAATTTTTTGTGCACTTATGGCGATGGGCTATCTAATATAAATATCCACGAGTTAAAAGACTTCCATAACACACATGGAAAAATTGCTACTGTAACAGCTGTAAGACCAATATCTCGATTTGGTCACTTAAGAATTAATGACTCTAATACAGTTACCAGTTTTGAGGAAAAACCTATAAGTTCAGACTGGGTAAATGGGGGATTTTTTATATTTAAGCCAGAAATATTCAACTTTTTAGATTCAGATTGTTCACTAGAACTTGAGCCATTAAAAGAACTCTCACATTTAGGAGAGTTAAAATCTTATAAACACAATGGATTTTGGCAACCAATGGACACTTATAGAGAATTCCAATACTTAAATGAAATGTGGGAAAAGGATTTAGCTCCCTGGAAAATATGGAGTTAATGTTGAATCTTGAAAATCTAGATATGTACAAGGATAAGAAAATATTGATCACAGGCAATACAGGTTTTAAGGGAGCTTGGTTATCTAGGATTTTGACTTTAGTTGGAGCAAAAGTTTATGGGATCGCATTAGATCCAGAAAAAAATTCTTTATTTGATCGCCTACAAAATATATCAATAGAAAAGCAATTTATTATTGATGTAAGAAATCAGAAAGAAATTGATGCCTTCTTTGAAAAAAATACTTTTGATGGAATATTTCATTTAGCTGCTCAACCATTAGTTCTTGATTCTTATGCAATACCTGTCGAAACTTTTGAGGTCAATTTTAATGGGAGCATCAATATTTTAAATTCGATTCTGAAATTCAAATCTTCATCATGGATTATTATGGTCACAACAGATAAAGTTTATAAGATCAAAGACGATTTAAAGAGTTATTCTGAAAGTGACGCACTTGGTGGTCAGGATCCGTACAGCGCTAGTAAAGCTGCAGTTGAACTTGCAATATCGGTATGGAGAAATTATTTTTTAAAAATGGATTCGCCAATTGGAATAGTATCAGTTAGGGCAGGTAATGTAATAGGGGGCGGAGATAATGCGAAGTACAGATTATTACCTGATATTTTTAGGAGCATAAGTAATAATTCGAAACTCAAAATCAGAAATCCAAATTCAATTAGGCCATGGCAACATGTATTGGAGCCAATTAGCGGATACTTGATGGTTGGCATTCATCTTATTAATGATCAAAATACCTCCCCAGCTTATAATTTTGGGCCGTCAATCGAATCGAAGCTCCGGGTATATGATGTTGCTGAATATGTGTTTAAAAAATTAAATAGAAGTTTAAAATTGATTGAGATAGAAAATAATGAATTATACGAAGCTGAGTATTTATGGTTAGACTCATCACTTGCACAACAAGAGTTAGGCTGGAAACGCAAGTTAAGTGTGTACCAATCAATAGATTGGACCATAGAATGGGAGCAGGAATCACTTGCCAAACACCCTTTAGAAATTTTAGACTCTCAAATCGAAAGGTATTTTGGGTGAATTTTTGAGAAAAATTACTATCATAACTCCTTGTTTTAACGAAGAAGCAAGCATTCGAAACTGTGCTGCACAGTTAAAAATCACTATGGAGAAAAATTTACCAAATTATACATACGAACATATTTTTGCTGATAATTCGTCCACTGATAATTCTCAACAAATATTGAGGGAATTGGCAAGCTCAGATAAAAATATAAAAGTAATTATAAATAGTCGAAATGTTGGTCCATTTAGAAGTATTTGGAATGCAATGAAAAATGCTACTGGTGATGCAATAATCCCTTTTTTGCCTGCAGATCTTCAAGATCCAGTGGAAGTAATCCCTAAATTTGTAGAAAAATGGGAGCAAGGATATTTAATTGCATTTGGAATAAGGCAGAATCGACAAGAATCGATTATTATGAGAGCTATTCGAAATTTTTATTATAGAATCATTAATCGATTTGCTGATTCGTATATCCCGATAAATGCTGGTGAATTTCTATTGGCTGACAAGAGAGTCATATCTTCAATTCTAGAGAATGACGATTATTATCCCTATGTAAGAGGTCTAATTGCGCAGACAGCGGTTAAAAGTTGTCAAATTGCTTATCAGTGGGAAAGAAGAAGATTTGGAAGATCAAAAAATAACTTAATTTCGCTAATTGATCAGGCCATAAATGGATTTGTATCCACTTCAAGAGTGCCTGCGAGGCTTGCCTTGCTTAGTGGATTCTGTTTCTCAGTACTAGGAATTGTTTATGCGATATTAACTTTTATAAGTATTATATTTTCAAGAGGTAATATTTCAGAGGGAATTCCTACCATAATAATTGGTATTTTTCTTTTGGGCGGAATTCAACTTCTTTTTTTAGGTTTAATTGGAGAATATGTGTTAAGTATTCATGGTCAAGTAAGAAAAATGCCAAGCATGTTTGAACTTGAAAAGTTAAATTTTGACTGATTGTTTTTAACTAAAAATAATATCACGATTTTTCACTTGTTAAATTTATGCTAATTGCTTTAGTCAACAGTAATTTAATGTGATTAATTTTTATCTTTTAATCTGTATTGAAAACTAAAATTATTAGGTTCGAATCCAAGCGATTCGTAAAGTGATAAAGCTATTGAGTTACTCTCATCAACATAAAGTGTACAAATTTTGGAACCCTTAGAATATATGTGGTTCATAGCGCAAATTGTGAGGAATTTGCCTATTCCTTTTCCATGATATTTTTGATCTACGCAAGTCACATAGATCTCGCCTGTTGTTGGCTGTGAAGTATATTTAGATAGAACAACAAAACTATTAAAATGATTATCATAGATTTTAGTCCAGGTCGAGCCAATCATTTGATTATTTAAGGATGCAATAAAAAAGCCTTTTTCATCAAACCACTCCTCACTTAGGCGTTGGTTTAGATCATGTAACTGCCAATCAGATTGCTCTGGGTGATCTTTAAATACCTTGTTGTTAAGTGATAGCCAATCATTGCTATCTAGCCCTGGTAGAAAGCTTCTGATAGTAATCTTTGGATCTAATTTAGGCAGTTTTTCAATACTAGTTAAATGTTTTTGCATCTGTAATACAGTTCTGATCTTTTCAAAGCTAAATGAATTTGCAGGGGCTGCTGCTGCCTCATTTTCTCCATGCACCCATAGCCGCAAGTTCTGCCCACATATTTCAACTGCCTTACTTAACAACTGCTTACCAATACCAAAGCTTCGATAATCTGGATCTACTACTAACTCAACAGATGGGCCAGCAACTAGATCGGTTTGATCTAGGTGGGCATATCCAATTACTTTCGAATGTACTTCAACTACTAAATGTGAATCTGATTTATCGCCACCATGGCGAAGGTGAAGCAGAATGTGCTCTGCAATAGGTGGTGAGTTATCAAATATGGCAGAGCGCTGAATTAAATCTAATACCTGCTGGCGCTGATCTGCTTGTAATGTTGCAATATGTTGCACGCTCATAGCAGAGTGCCAATAAACGTAATTAGATTTACTACCACTAACTTAGATCTGCAGTACTTTGATTACTACCAGCAGTATTATTTGATGAGAATCTGTAGCCAACATTTCTAACTGTATCTATAATTGCCTCAAACTCTGGTCCTAGCTTTGAGCGAAGGCGTCTAATATGAACATCAACAGTTCTAGTGCCACCAAAGTAGTCATATCCCCAGATCTCCTGTAGTAATTGCGACCTAGAAAATACTCTACCTGGATGTTGGGTTAGATACTTTAATAACTCAAACTCTTTAAAGGTTAGATCTAGGGTGCGCCCTTTTATTTTGGCGGTATAGGAATCCTCATCAATTACTACCTCACCACTTCTTATCTCTTTAAGGGCAGGATTTTTTGCCAACTGCAGTAGCGCATCTTTTCCAATTATAATTCTAATTCGAGCATCCACCTCAGCTGGGCCTGCCGTATCTAAAATTACATCTGCAATCTGCCAATCAGCATTAACTGCTGATAAGCCACCTTCAGTGGTAATAACAACAATAGGAATAGAGACTCCGGTTGTGGTAATTAACTTAGTAAAAGCTTTGGTATTGGGCAGATCACGCCTTGCATCAACAAAAATACAATCAACAGTTGGTGCATCAATTAATACTGATACTTCAGCTGGCAGTACTCGAACATCATGCTGTAAAAGCGCAAGTGCGGGCAGCACATCAGCACTTGCCCCCATTGAGTTTGTCAGCATTAGAATTTTTGCCATAAGAGTGCTAAGAATACACTTATGAATTCTTTGCTACTACTTGCTTTTGTGCTCATTCTTGCAACCGGGGTTGGCATTTACTTTCAAAGGCGAAGCGGTGTGATTAAGCGCAAAAAGCGCCTGCGCCTATCCCCATCTGAGGTCGGTGGTAGGTATGGGGATCGGGCAACAATTGTGCAGTTCTCAACCTCCTTCTGCTCATCCTGCCGGGCGGCAAAAGCTCTAATCTCTGATGTGGTCAAACATAAATCAGATATTTCCTATCTTGAGGTGGATGCTGAAAGTAATTTAGATTTAGTAAGAAGAGTTGATATTAGATCAACCCCCACCACCTTATTTTTAGACAAACATGGCTTTGAGATTGCCAGGGCTACTGGAGCGCCTAAACGTGATCAACTTATCAAGGTAATCGCCTCACTTTAACTTTAGTATTGCAAAATACTTGCAAGAAGTATCTAGCCATTTGCTCTATAATTTGATCCATGTTCTCTATACAACCAGTATTTTTCACAAAGCGCCGCGTTATTGATTACGCCCGCGCTAAGGGTTGTATGTGTTGGTTTAGTAATTAATTTTATATAAATAATTAATTTTTTTAAAAACCAATTTACTTTAAAAGGAGAAATAAAAGTGTCAACTGTTACAGATAGTAATAAGAATGTGGTTTTAATCGATGCTAGAGGGCTTAGATACTCAGCTGGTATTACCACCTCTATTTTAGCACTTGCTTTAATCACAGAGTCTAATTACCTAATTGGATTTCAATTTGCAGTCTTTTTATCTGCTGTACTTTTTGGGCTTAGAAAATCAATCTATGGCATCATTTATCGCAACTTAATTCAGCCGCGTCTATCTGGGCCAGTTCCTAGTGAGAATGAGGCTGCTCCTAGATTTGCCCAATTAATTGGTGCACTCTTTGCATTTGTGGCCTTAATTGGCGG
>Ga0214923_10004072_pt1 | contig 17954 bp, 18 predicted proteins | sample LL1510_MetaG_FD_177993 | JGI IMG/M metagenome (GOLD analysis project Ga0214923, IMG submission 177993) | Freshwater microbial communities from Lake Lanier, Atlanta, Georgia, United States - LL-1510 | ecosystem: Environmental > Aquatic > Freshwater > Lake | place: USA: Georgia | collected... | reverse complement strand
CCGCCCGTTCCCACCGATCTCACCTCCAAACTGCTCTCCTTCGGTTACAGCGACGAGGAGCTCAAAGTCATCCTACTTCCCATGATACAAAAGGGCGAGGAGGCCACAGGCTCGATGGGTGATGATGCCGCCCTGGCTGTCTTCTCGCGTCGCGCCCGCCTCTTTTACCAGTACTTCCGCCAACTCTTTGCCCAAGTCACCAATCCCCCGATCGACCCCATCCGCGAAAAGCTGGTCATGTCCACAACGGTCTACCTCGGCACCCGCCCCAACTGGCTTACCGACGGCCCAGATCATGTCCGACTTCTTCGCCTCGACTCTCCTGTTATCGCTCCCGCGGAACTCCCGGAAATTTTAGGCCGAAAAGATCCGGGTCTTCGCTCGAAAACCATCTCTGCTCTATTTCCAATCTCCGGCGGGGTTCAGGCTTTTGAAAAACGCCTTCGCGAAATCAGCGATGAAGCCGCCACAGCTGTCAAAGAAGGCGCCTCCATCCTCTGCCTCTCCGATCGCGGAACGACCGCTGAACATGCTTCCCTGCCCATGCTTCTGGCTATCTCATCTGTTCATCACAGCTTAATCCGTGCTGGCTTGAGAATGCGCACCTCCCTTATAGCGGATACGGCCGATTGCAGAGATGTCCAACACTTCGCCTGTCTCCTTAGCTTTGGAGCCTCAGCCGTCAGCCCCTATCTCGTTTGGGAACTGGCCGCACGATGGCAAGCCGAGGGCGCCCTGCCAGATTTGGATGCAACGAAAATCATCAATGCCTACCGACAGGCGATCGATAAAGGACTGCTCAAAATTATGTCAAAGATGGGAATCTGCATGCTGAGCAGTTACCACGGAAGTCAGCTATTTGAGGCTGTCGGAATCGGACCATCCCTCATTCGCAATCACTTCACCGACACCCCTTCTCAAGTCGCAGGAATCGAAGTTCCTGAGTTAGCGGACGAAACCATCCTTCGCCACACGGAAGGTTACGCAGCCGCTGCAAACTCCACAGAACGTCTTCCTGATGCGGGGGTGTACCGCTGGCGCCGAGACGGGGAAGTTCATGCCATCACTCCCCCGACCATACAAGCCCTCCAAGCCTTTGTAGGCCTAAAAGGTGCTGATCAGCGCAACTCTCCCGCCCAGTACCAAGCTTATGTGGATTCTTTAAACAAAAATACCCCTATCACAATCCGTCACTTACTCCGCCTCAAATCCGGTCGCACCCCAATCCCTCTGGAGGAAGTGGAGTCGATCGAGGATATTCGTCGCCGCTTCACCACAGCTGGAATGTCCCTCGGAGCCCTATCCCCTGAAGCGCACGAGGTTCTCGCCATCGCGATGAATCGGATCGGGGGGAAATCTAATTCCGGTGAAGGAGGCGAGGACCGCGCCCGCTTCGCCACCATGGAAAACGGAGATTCAAAGAATAGCAGGATTAAACAGGTCGCATCAGGCCGATTTGGAGTCACCGCAGAGTACCTCGCAAGTGCCACCGAGCTTGAAATTAAAATTGCTCAAGGAGCCAAGCCTGGCGAAGGCGGCCAATTGCCAGGACATAAGGTCTCCCCGCTCATCGCGACTCTTCGTCGCTCCACCCCTGGGGTGATGCTCATTTCGCCTCCCCCTCACCACGATATTTATAGCATCGAGGATCTGGCTCAGCTGATTTACGACCTCAAACAGGTCAATCCTCGTGCAAAGATCTGCGTTAAACTTGTGGCGGAGGCAGGAGTTGGAACCATCGCCGCAGGCGTGGCCAAAGCTCATGCTGATGTTGTTCTGATTGCTGGCCACGACGGTGGAACAGGCGCTTCCCCCCTCTCTTCCATCAAGTACGCAGGAAGCCCATGGGAGTTGGGGGTAGCCGAGACCCAACAAGTCCTTCTTCTCAACGGACTCCGGAATCGCATCACACTCCGAACGGACGGAGGCATTCGGACAGGCCACGATATCGTTGTCGCCTCTCTCCTAGGTGCGGAGGAGTTTAATTTCGGAACTTCGGCCCTGATTGCATTGGGTTGCGTCTTTGTTCGCCAGTGCCATCTCAACAACTGCCCTACGGGGGTCGCTACTCAGGATGACAAGTTTCGCGCGAAGTTTCGTGGCACACCCGAGGCGGTCGTCGACTTTTTCAACGCCGTGGCCGAGGACGTTCGTAAAATCCTCGCCTCCCTCGGAGTTCGAAAACTGAATGAAATTATTGGGCACCCCGAACTTCTGGAATCTTTTACTCCGGAAAATCATCCCAAAGCCGCCAAGGTAAACCTGCAATCACTCCTTTCGGTACCTGATGTCGATCCCCTTGCACCCCGCCACCACACTTGGGAACGAAACGATAAGCTTGAGGATCAACCCATCGATGCTCGGATCATGCAGGACGCAAAGGATGCCCTCTCCAAAAAGCGAAAAGCCAAACTGTCCTACAAAATTAACAACTCCCACCGCTCCGTGGGTGCCGCACTCAGTGGCGAGATTGCCTATCGGTACGGCGACGAGGGGCTCGCGGACGGGAGTATCACCCTCAAATTCGAAGGCTCGAGCGGCCAATCTTTTGGAGCCTTCCTTGTTAATGGCGTGAAAATGACCCTTCTTGGGGAAGCGAACGACTACGTCGGGAAATCAATGTCAGGCGGAGAGATCATCCTCATTCCAGCAAAAGGCACGACATTTGATCCATCGCTAAACTCAATCTGCGGCAACACATGCCTCTATGGAGCGACGGGTGGCAAGCTGTTTGCTTACGGCCAAGCCGGCGAACGCTTCGCGGTACGCAATAGCGGTGCCACGGCTGTTATTGAGGGCGTAGGGGATCACGGTTGCGAATATATGACACGAGGCACAGTTGTTGTTTTGGGTCGCACAGGAAAAAACTTTGGGGCAGGCATGTCAGGGGGGATTGCGTATGTGTTGGATGAGGACGAAACTTTCTCCCAACGCCTGAACACGGGAATGGTCGGCTTGGAGAGACTCACAGGTGGCGAAGATACAAAATCTCTTCAAGCCATCATTTACCAACATCTTGAGGCTACCGAGAGCAAGAAAGCCAAAGAAATCCTGGCTCAGTGGGAAACCGTCTCGAAGAAGTTCTGGAAAGTCGTACCCCACCCTCCTGTATCCACCCTCCCTCCCACCCAACCCCATGCCGCCCCTTTGGCAACCAAGGCTTAAGTCTTTTTTCCTATCCGATCGACATCCTTCTTTTGCTAGGATCTAAATATGCTTCGGACTTTTCTTTGCGGTAAGATTCATCGGGCCACAGTGACCGATGGCTCCCCTAATTACGAGGGAAGCCTAGGAGTATCAGTCGACTTAATTGAAGCCGCAGGTTTGCATGTGGGGGAGAAGATACTTGTGGGAGTGATCAACTCCGGTGCCCGATTTGAAACCTACCTGATCCCCGCCCCTGCAGGTAAGGGCTCGATCGTTCTGAATGGTGCTACGGCCCATCTCGGAAAAAAGGGGGATCTCCTCACAATTATGGCCTTTGCCCAACTGACTTCCGAACAGATCAAAACTCATCGGGCCAAAGCGGTGCTGCTTGGCCCTGGAAACAAAATCGAGAAAGTCACAGAAATCACAACTGCAAATAATTGATTATTAGATTCTTATACTTTTTAGAGGGCCTGTTCAAAATTAGTAATCCTGTACGCACCTGAATCCAAGATGGGAGGTTCCTGTATTGATCTCCCCCTTACTCCGCGTGCCTAGAATATATCGGGCGCAAAACTGGTCCGAACAGAGAAACGAACCTCCGCGATGCACTCTTTTTTTGGTCTCAGGTTCTTCTGGATCAAAACTATCCTCCGGTCCTTTAGGGTCACGAACCACTCCACGCTTAGAATCCACATCGTAGGTATCCGACCGATACCAGTCGGAGCACCACTCCCACACATTTCCCGATAAGTCATACAACCCATAAGGATTTGGCGGATATTTTTTCACAGGGGCGATTCCTTTCCATCCATCCTCCCCCGTATCAGAGTTTGGGAAATTTCCCTGCCATGTGTTCGCCATCCACTTTCCACCAGGCCGAAACTCATTCCCCCAAGGATACATCTCCCCCTCCCTCCCACCTCGAGAAGCCCGCTCCCACTCCGCCTCTGTCGGTAATCTCTTACCTGCCCACTTCGCATAAGCCTCCGCATCCTCGTACGCGACATGCACAACAGGAAGACTCCCCTTTCCGCTTAGATTACTGCTAGGCCCCGTAGGATGATTCCAACAAGCCCCAGGCACATAGCTCCACCAAGCCGTAAAATCATTCAAGGCCACGGAATGACTGGGTGACTTAAAACAGACTGACCCTGGAACCAACATCTCCTCAGGAGCACCTGGAAAATCCTCCGCCTTAGGCTTTCGCTCCGCCACAGTCACATAGTGAGTCGCATCGATAAATTTCTGAAACTGGTCGTTAGTGACCTCTGCCTCATCCATCCAAAATCCATTCACCTCTACCTCATGCGTTGGTTGTGAATCGGTAAAACCACTCCGCAAAAGGCTACACGTCGGTTTCTTTGGATCTGTGGCAGACAACGCCTGCTGACACGCATCCCTTCCTGGTCCTCCCATGGCAAACTTGCCACCCGGAATCCACATCATCCCCATCGGCTTCTGCCCCGGGGGCACTTCTGTTCGAATCGGTCGATTACATCCCCCTATTCCCCATAGGGATAACAGAACTACGCCCCACGCCACTTTCTTCCTAGCTCTAGCCAAGAAAAACCCAGAATAACTCTCTTTTGGCTTAAGCACTTTCCGCTCTCAGTTATTCATAAATTACAACTTGGACTTCAATGGAATAAAGAAGCCGTCTCCCATAAAATAAATAAAATTCACCCGCTATGCTTTCCCCCACAAGAGAGCAGCGCAATCCTTATCTGTGAAAATATTTCCAGGTCCGTACAAGACTCCGAACCCTTCTCATTCGAATATACATTTTAACCTCCTCCACATCTCCTCTTTTCCAATCTAGCTCTTGATCCTTTTTCACTTATCCTATGGGTATGGTCATCGGTGTTCCCCGCGAGATCAAATCCCAAGAGGCCCGCGTCGCTCTGTTACCCTCGGCCGTATATCAACTCATTCAGCGTGGCCATAAAGTTCTCATTGAAAAGAACGCAGGCCTCGGTTCGGGATATCCTGATGACCAGTACGCCTCAGCTGGGGCTACAATCGTAGCTAACCATGCCGATGTTTTTTCGGCTGAGCTTATCGTCAAGGTAAAGGAACCCCTTCCTGAAGAGTACCCCCTCCTTCGCTCAGGCCAGATCCTCTTCACCTACCTTCATCTAGCCGCCAATATCAACTTAACGCAGGCCCTGATGAAATCTGGCGTTACCTCCGTAGCCTACGAAATGGTCACACAAGGCCGGCGACTTCCCCTTCTTGAGCCGATGTCGGAAATTGCTGGTCGCATGTCGGTGATCGTCGGAGCCTACTTCCTTGCGAAACATACGGGGGGCAGTGGCGTTCTGCTCGGTGGCGTCCCTGGAGTTCTTCCAGGTCGGGTCGTCGTCATCGGGGGCGGCTCCTCAGGCATCAACGCTGCCCGGATGGCCACTGGCTTAGGTGCTGATGTCACTATTCTAGAAGTTGACCTCGAGCGTATGCGCTTTCTCGATATCACCATGCACACCGCCCACACTCTCTTCTCGAATCAGGCCCACCTCGACGAACTCCTACCCCATGTCGACCTTCTGATTGGAGCTGTTCTTGTTCCTGGCGCCAAAGCCCCCAAACTCGTGACTCGCGCTATGCTTCGCCGGATGCGGCCTGGAAGTGTCCTCGTCGACATCGCCATTGACCAAGGTGGTTGCGCCGAGACTTCTCGCCCCACCACGCACGACAATCCTGTCTATATCGAGGAAGGCGTTCTTCACTACTGCGTCGCAAATATGCCTGGCGCTTATGCTCGTACTGCCACCCAAGCCCTCACCAATGTCACCTATCCCTACATCGAACTCATCGCCGACCACGGTCTTGCGGTTGCCACCCAACGTCAGCCAGGACTCCTCACAGGGATCAGCACACAAAATGGAAAACTAACCTGCCAAGTCGTTGCGTCCGCTCATAAACTTTCCAGCCAAACCCCAAGCTTCGTTTGAGTTATTCAATCCTCAGACTCGCCAATTTTTAAGGTTCCGATTACCATTTCTATCCTACCGGACGCTTAGCTTAGCGGTAGAGCGCCTGCTTCACACGCAGGAGGTCACTGGTTCAATCCCAGTAGCGTCCAATCTATTTACTCTATCTATCAACACTTTATGACTATATTTTGTATAGGAAAAAAGTATTTGTATAGTGCTATTGAGTTCGTTAGAGTGCGTCCTAGATGAAAGGGACTGAAACCCTCGAGACTAAAAAAACAAAGTTTCTCCGCGTTGCTCCGTCCGTTTACCGATATTTTGAGATTTTACCTAGTGGGAAAAAAGCGAAAGGGGCGGGGTCGTATTACGCTTATTACTGGCGTGGTGGATATCAAATTAAAATCAGTCTCGATACCGAGGACTTAAAAGAAGCGTCATTAAAGATGCGAAAGGTACGAGCCGAGCAAGATCGACTCAACCCCGACCTTCGAGGATTAACCTTGGGTACTGCGTGCGACAAGTACCTCACGGGTCGGCAAAATCTCTCCCCTTCCCAAAAGAAACTTGATGCGGAGGCGGTAAGACGCATTAAAGAAACTTTTATCGGCGGTTCACTCCAACCCCTGCGGGTCATAAAACCCTCGGACTGCGAAAAGTTCATCGCCGAACTTCGCAAGCTGGATAAAAAACGCCAACCGACAAACGAACCACCCTCGGTAAGTTTACGAAATCAAATCGTGTCGGTATTAAAAGGGATATGTGAACTTGCGGTACTCGATGGGGCGATCAATACCAACCCCGTACGATTAAAACAAGTTAGGCGACCAGAACCCAAACGATTAACCCCGACTTGGGGTGAGTTTTTACAGATTGTCGAGAGGGTGAGAAGTGAGGCACTCGACCACCTATCCTTCGACTCTGCGGATTGGCTCGAGTTTTCGGGTCGTGCTGGGTTGGGGTCTGCGGAAATAAATGCTCTAACTTGGCAAGACATCGATTTTGAAAAGAATCAGATGTGGGTTTACCGAAAGAAAACAAAAACGAATTACCTTTATACCTTACACGCCCTTGTCCTCCCCTTCTTAAATAAGTTAAAGAAGAAAAACAAACCCGTACCCACCGACCGAGTATTTAAGGTACGCACTCCAAGAGAAGCGTTCTACTCAGCTTGTAGAGCTTTGAATCTACCAGCCTTTGACCTTCGCTCGCTTCGTAGGGTTCATATTTCGGTATGTATGATGAGCAAGATTCCTGCCTTTGTAGTCGCACAAAATCAAGGGCATCGGGACGGGGGCGCACTTGTTCAAAAGGTTTACAACTCCATTCAACCCGAGTTCGTCGTCTCGGAGATGGCGAGATTGAAAGAACCCAAACGATGAGGTTTTTTGACTATTCATATGACGATGCCTTGGTGAATTGGACTTTGGCGCCCGAAGAGATAAAGCACGATTATCTCAAAAGGGTTAAAAAGAGAGAGTTTGGAAGAATAATCCGAACTTGCGTATTCATCCCTAGTATATTCGCGGGAGTAGGTGGATTACTTATGCTCGTACTCCGGTTTATTGGACGAAGCGAATACGAGGGCTGGCTTACAATGGTTATACTTTTAGGAGCAAGCGTGTTAATCGGTTATCTTTTATCGTTCTTACCTGATTTGGATAAGTGGAGTACGAAAAGATGGAAGCTGTACGTCGAGGAACTTGTAGAAAGATATCCGTATCCCGATTCTACGAAAAGAAAAGTGCGCTATTACGAGGAGCAACTCCTGATTCTGGAAAGGACAAAAAAGCTTCTCGATAATATAAAGGTTAAACAATGAGGGCAGGAAGAGTTTCGGGTCGGGCGTCTCATCTTTACAAAAAAGTAAAAACACTTACCGAAAAGAAAAGAATCGCGGAAGGTGGGCGATACTCCGAGTTGCCCGTTTTCAATACTCTTCGGATGTACTTTTCTCCGACAAAATGTTTCAATGCAAAAATCTTCCCCGACGAAGATTCGCTAAACAAGTTTGCTACACAACTCGAACTAGATTTATGGGTCTTTATTTTAGGGTGTATAAGGCGGGCAGATTCTAAAACCCTTCGTCTTTTTGCAGAGGCAGTAGAGCATTTCAAATCCAAGGGCATCGGAGACAATCACTCATCGGCAAAACACATTTTAGATTCCTATGGGTACTTACTAAAAAGGAAAAATCGCCCACCTACAAAACGGGAACTTTATGACCACTTCACCGATACCTTTGAATACAAGAATATGCACTTCGAAGATTTTTGCCATCGTGTAGACCCGTTAAATCTTAAATATAAAAAGACATCGAAAAGGGTTCGAGGGAGAAGGGTTTAGAGATTTAAGACCCCCAATTTAGGGGCGGAATTGTCAGTTGGTTGGGGTTTACGAGGTTGGGTGGGAATGCAAATTCCCTCACTTATGAACGCAAAGATAACCCCTAGTTCGTTGGGGTCACAAAATACAACGGACATTAAACAAACACTACGCGTAGGTGAAATCGCGAAACTTGCGGGAGTTCATCCCGTATCAGTGCGGAGAGCAATTCAACGCGGAGCATTATCTCCCGTTGCCTCGATTCGACATAAGATCGTTAGTCGCGATCAAGTCGAGTCGTGGATTGCTGGTAGGAAGGAGGTTCAAAAATGAAAAAGACCTTTACCCTACTTCCAACTCAAAAACACAATTCAACACCCGAAAAGGTACTTCAACGGATTCGACGAATTGTCCGAGGTTACGGGCAGAGGGTACTTACCTCTCGAGTCGATAACTCTTACTACATCATAAGTCAGAGTTCGGGCTTTTTGGTATGGCCTGAAACCTTGGCGGTAAGTGGCTCGGGAGGAACACTCGAAGAACTACTCGACTTTGTGGGAGGTCATCATCGATGAGCAAGAAAAAGACATTAGAAACCGAACCAACCAATACCCCCGTCGAGAGCGTTGATTCCCTACTGGAAACCTCGCTCGATGCGGAGTTTGCACGATGCAGGGAAACCCAAGACGACCCGTTCAACGCGGAGGACTTGGGGGTGCAAATTATTCAAATCAAACTCGATAAGGCAAAAAAGAATCACTACTTCAAAGTGATGCCTCCGCCCGATGGCGGGTACTTAAAAGTATATATGATCGAGGGCAAAAACCTTTCGGGAGTACCGAAAGAATGGTTTGTCATATCCGAACCCCTGTTTAAATCGCTTGGTAATTATGGGAAGGGAATAAAAAGACACTCTCTCGTTCCTACCATCGATCGGGACGGGAATATACGGGTTTGGCCTCACCCTATGGCTCGAGGAACAAACCCGTGCAGTTGGTTTGATTCTCGAGAAGAGTTGTTCAAGGTCGGTCAAAAGGATTGGGTTCGGTTTGAATCAAGCTCAACCGAGCCTCGGTATGAAATCATTAAGGCGAGAGATCAGTCCCTTAAGGAAAAGTGGCCGATCGACTTGCACTATACCGAGTTAGTCAAAAAGGCGATCGGCGATGAACGCTTCGTGACGAATCATAATCACGCGGTAATTCGCGCGATGATGGGTGAGTCGTTGCAAGCCGTAGAAGCGTAAGGGTGAACGATAGTTACCCCGCCGCCTTCGGGCGATTTGATCGGGTTGTATTTGAGGACTTCGAGTTCTCGACCGACCCGACAAATCGACCCGATCATATCCTCGCTTACTGCGCTCGAGATTTATTCGGGCGCGGTAAGTGGGAGATATGGCAACCGACAAACGACCCCCAACCTCTCGGCTCAAAAGATTTGCTAGTCGCGTATGCCTCGGGTGCGGAGTTGGGTTGTCGTTCTCGATTGGGTTGGTCGATGCCCTCGAACATCCTATGCCTTCACGCGGAATACTGCCGAGAAGTAGCGGGATTAGACGGGGAGCAATTCTCGAAACGCGGGTTGTTGGATGCGCTACGGGTTTTTGGTATTTCGCACCCGTTCGAGAATGATAAGGAAAGGCTACAAAAACGCGCCCTCGACCCCTCCCCCTTTTCGGCTGCCGAACGAGAGGAAATGGTCGCCTACTGCTATGCGGATGTAGCTACGACAAAACGACTATTTGAAAAGATGATTCGGGCGGGGTGTTGGAGAACCGAGAAGGAATTAGAGCAAGCCTTACTCCGAGGACGCTTTGTAAATGCTCAACGCCTTGTCGAAGGCTACGGAATACCCGTCGATAGCGAGTTGTGGAATATCATACAAGATAACCGAGAGGAGATTCGCTCTTCGTTTATTGAGGCGATGGATAGAGACAAGATTTATGAGGATGGGGTCTTTAAGGAGAGCAGGTTTATGGCACTTGCTCTCCGCTTGGAGCGACGATGGCCTCGCACTCCTCGGGGTTCACTAAAGAGGGATAAGAATACGCTTAAGATACTAGGCAAAAGGTTTCCCGAAATTGAGAACCTTCGAGATTTGGGCAAAACTCTTTCGGCACTACGCGAACCAAGTATTCAGATTCATAACGATCGCTCGTACTGCTACACCGCCCCCTTTAAGAGCAAGACGGGACGCAACCAACCCTCGACAAGTCGTTTTCTATTTGGCGCGCCCAAGTGGATGAGGTCGCTTATCAAACCCGCCGAAGGTCGGGCGATCGCGTATATCGATGTCGTCGCGGAAGAGTTCGGTATCGCTTCCCTACTTTCGGGAGATGAGGCGATGTGGGAGTCGTATTGCTCTGATGATGTTTATATGGATTTTGCTAAACGGGCTGCACTCGTTCCACCCAAGGCGACAAAGGCAACGCACCCCGAGACGCGGAGAATGTGTAAGGAGGTAGTTTTGGGGGTTCAATACGGGCGAGGGTTCGCTTCAACTGCCCTCGCCTTAAACATATCCGACCAAAAAGCCTCCGACCTCCATTACTCACACAAAAGCGTCTATCGAAAGTATTGGTCGTATGTCTCCAAACTTACCGAAATGGGTTTGTTTCGTAAGTGCCTTTTGTCGGTTTTGGGTTGGAAGATGCGTATCCACCCCAAAACAAAACCGAACACGATACAGAACTTCCCGATGCAAGCGGGAGGTGCGGAGTTGATGAGAGCGGTGACAATCAAGGCAATCGATTCCCGTATTCGGTTGATCGCTCAAGTTCACGACGCATTCGTGATCGAATCCGATTCGAGCAATATTGAAGCGGATACAGAAAAGACCCGAGACATCATCTCGAAGGTGAGTGCTTCCTTATTTGGCAAACCCCTTAAATCGAGTGCCAAGGTTATTTGTTATCCCGAACGATACATCGACGAGGACGCGGGAGAGATGCTTGAAGGGTTCGACAAGGTTCTAAAAAGATACGGCTATACCCATTTACTCATACCCAAAGGGTCATACCCCCTAACCCAAACGGATAGAGTCTAGGGCTTTTATTTATTATTTATGTCTTCATATAAATATAAGAGGAATGTTCCTTTCATTAGAATCTTCGTATCTATCGGAGAGGTTAAGGGGTGGGTTCAAGCCTCGGGAGGTATGGGTGCGTTAGTATATTTTTTGTTAAAGCATCGGTACACCCTCGATAGGAGCAAAACGAAGTCTTTCGTCACCTTACCCTTGGATTTACGGGAGAGGTTTGGTATGGGTACGAAGGTTATTAAAAGACTCCGAACCCAATTACAAAGGGCGGGTTTAATTGAAATTAAAAGGAACGCGGGTCGCCCTTGGCAATATAGGATTATTGATAGGGTTGAATCCGAGGGAGAGGGAAGGAGTCTCCTTGAGTAGGAACAATGCGGTGAGAACGACTGCCATCGTCTCCGAGATTGCCACCCCCAAACTTTGAGACGAAATCTATCGGCGAACTGCGCTGACAAGACCCCTTCTGTATATGGGCAGAGCTTCAACAGACCCGCAAGGTACACAAACTATGGCGACTTCGTTGGGAATCACGCGGAGAGCCGTACAAAAGCGATTAAAACGGGCAAGGGAGGCCGACCAGTCCCAACCCGCCTTGCCCACCCTTGAGGCTCATACCGCACCCTTTTCGCTCTTGCCGAGCGTAAAACCTATGAAGAAACCGCCCCAAGCGTGTCGGATTCTATGGATGGAAGCGAGCGCGAGGGCGGGAGCAACCGAGAAGATGATTTCTCGAAGATTGCAAGATGCGCTTATCGCTGGGGATATGCCTACGGCTAGACTTATGGCGGGTGCGCTACGGGAAATTGTATCGACCATTCGTGTGCTTGAGGAAGAAGCGATTAGGTGGAAACACAACCAAACTTGGTTACACGACATACCCGATAAGATTCTTTACTCAGAGTGCTAAATGAGAGGTTTAGTGCCTACCGCGATCGCGTTTAAGTGCGGGGTTCGTCCATAGAAAAGAAGTTCGGTTGACAACTTTTTCAATGAATATGAAACAACATACTTTTGAAAAACACTCGGTACGAACACTCGCCCTTCGTTTTAAGGGCTTAGCGAGTCGAAATACAATACTTCGATGGGTTCAGGAAGGTAAACTTAAACCCGAACTAACCGACAAATCCCCTGCTCCCTACCTCTTTAAGCGGTCGGTACTGGATAACGCGGAGACCCTGCTCGATACAATCCACACACAACGGGTCGAAAGACTACTAAAGAATAAAGAGGAGGCAGAACGGGTGCGACTTGAGGTTCGGGCGAACTGCCTTCAGACCATAATTGAAAATGATAATGCAGAGTACTCGGGGAAATCTCATCTCTGTAAAAGGGAAAAAGACCCAACCCTAAACGACCAGGACGCGGTCGGGGCAAACACTTTTGATGCGAACGAAATGCCGAAGTACCGCATCTCCTCGGGACTTGGTATCGGCATAGATAAGGAATCTAAATAAAATGAGTTGGACTAGTATATTTAAGAGGGGCGAAATCTTGACCCCGAGCGATCGAGCCGAATTAGAATCGCTTGATAAAAGTACTGCTGACCTACGAAAAGCGATCGAGACGATCGATCGGGAGTGGCCTGCATCAATGTATCGACTTGATCGACTTCGGGAATTGGCCGACCAGCTAGGGCAGAACCCGAGGGATGAGAGTTTGATGCACCGACTTACGATATGCGCTTGTATGCCTAGTTCGGTACAAAGTGGTTTTCAACATAGAGATGTTGCGATTGGTAAACTTAGCGAACACTTAAGTAGGAAACTTAATCCTCAAAAGGTGGTTATACGGAGGGTCTTTCAACGCGCTCTCGAGGTTGCGGAAACCGAGCTAAAACGGGTTGAGCAACGGGATAAGAAGATTGCACAAGATGATGGGGTCGAGTTTATCCCCTCGGGGAAGATACTCGCCCTTCAAAATCGTATCCTCGAGTTACGAAATGCGGTCGAGACTTACTCTGAGCCTTTGCAAGACCCGCCTAAACCGATTGGAGATTGGCGGGAGATTTTGCGGGAGTGGGCATAATGGAAACTGACACGCATCGACCGAACCCCTCTTTAGCAAATAACCAATCTGAGAAAGCGCGTATGTATGAAGAAACGATTTCGAGACTCGAGGAATTGGCATTGAAAAGATTTTGGACTCTCGAACCCGAAAACGAACTTCGAGCGCGGTTTTTGGTCAAAGATCAACTGGGGAGAGAAGTTCTTGGTGCGTCCCATTTATACGCGGTTCGCGGGTTTTTCGCCTCCCTGCCTTATCAAGCGTGAATACCCGCCCCTCTTTTTTTGCTTCGTTGCAACCCGTACGAAAAGCGGTTCTTACAGCGGTTGAAACCGCGTCGCAAAAGATAACCGATGCGATATTAATAGCGGGACTTGCCAAACGGAGCGCGGAGAAGGGTTTTACGATGATCGACATTGGAGACGGGTCGTTTGCTTTTCATAAAACCGATAACGATACCGAACGATACCCGATTGTGGGCGGGTATTCTTTAGACGATGCGGGACGCTTTGTTTTAGCAAGAGAAAGGGAATCGATTTGGTAAGATTTTGCGGAGGGGTTCTATTCGCCCTTACTGACCTACCCGAGGGGGTTTCGCAAAAAAACATAACCTCGGCACGAGTGCGTTCGGAGCATTATTTCGAGTCGGGCGAAGAATAACGCACACCCGACATTTATTTTTCTGGGTACGCTACTGGATTTCTACCAGTAAGAATTACTCTAGTGATTGGATTTTTCAAAAAACCCGAATGTATAATTTTTTAGTATAGGGTCGGTTTGTTCACTTGAGTAAACTTGGGTTTGTATAGGCACTTCTAGTAGTTGTAAGTGCTTATCAATATAAGGGGATAAAACTTTTTTAGCGTTTCAATCCCAGTAGCGTCCATTTACTTTTTCCGTTCACTCCAATGGTCCGCCACCACTGCGATCACCAAATCTCCCAACACATTCACGCAGGTACGGCACATATCCAGAAAACGGTCTACTCCAAGGATGAGTCCAATACCCACTCCGGTTTTCATTGGGTCCACTCCCAGCGAGGCCAAGATGGCCGCCAGAATTGGCAATGTCCCGCCTGGCACTCCCGCCGTACCCAAACTCCCGATGACACACCAACCAGCCACGATGGCCTGCTGAGCAAGACTTAGATCCACCCCGGCACTCTGTGCCAGAAACAACACCGTCACACCCTCGTAGAGAGCCAACCCGTTCTGGTTGGCACTAGCACCGGCCGTCAGAACAAAACGGGAAACCTGGGGGCGTAGCCCCAACGCTCCTTCCGCCGCCCGAATCGACACCGGGAGGGTAGCGTTGCTGGAGGCAGTAGCAAAGGCGGTCGACATCGGCTCCCTCACCCCCAGCCAGAATTTACGAAGGTCATAGGGGGTCAGAACCCGCAAAACCGCGGGATAGACCCCAAACGATTGCATTCCCAAGGCGAGCAGAACCACCAAAACAAACGTGCCAAGATAACCCAACAGCTCCGGTCCTGTCCTAAAAAAAGAGAGACAGGTCAGGGAAAAAACTGCCCATGGAGCCCATCGGATCAGCCCATCAATGCACACCATACAGACCCGGAAGATCTTTTCCCAAAGTCCCTGGAACGCATGCCCCTGCTTTGGGGGTAATAACATCATCACCAGACCCAACGCCACCGACACCCCCAGAAGAATCAACATCATCTTCGCGGAAGATGGGCAACCCACCCAACTGGCCAACAACCCGAAAGGATCATTCGGTATTCTCGCGACAGCATGAGCCAACCAACCCGCTTCTTCAGGCAGGGTTAGCTCACTCACAGGTGGCGACTCCATTGCGGGGGCCTTTCCCGCCTTCCAGACGTTGATCAAACCCAGAGCCACGACCACGCTTAGGGAGCTTAGCAACATCGTCATGAAGAGAGCTGCGAGGGCGGTTCGTCCCAAATGAAAGAGACTACCAGCGGATGCAACACCCAACGGCAATGCAGTCAAGAGCACCGGAATCACTAAAAGAAAAAGAATCCGCAGAAAAAGCTCCCCCCATGGCTCGACCCACGAATGAAGAAAGGGGGCCGAAGCGGGATACCACGCACGCAGTGCCAGACCCACGACCATCCCAGAAACCAACCCGCCCAGCACCCACCAAGGAGAACGTTGTTTCATAAAGGCAGGATACTCAACATTTCCATTTTTGGGATCCAGATTTGGTAGGGACGGTTATCCCTAACCGTCGATGTTGATGTTTCTATGATCCATGTTAGGTAAGGCGGGTTATCCATAACCCGCCTCGCTCAACACCTAAAGACTCAACACTCATCGAGCCGAGCTCGGAGAGGTCGCCCTACCGTAAATAATCCCAGACCAAACGACCAATCAGCCCAATGAGGATTAATAAAAAGAGACCCCGAATAAACCGATTCCCCTTCTGGATCGCCAGATGACTTCCGACAAAGGCTCCGGTCAGGTTACAGAGCCCCATGGGGATGGAATATTTCCACAACACATCCCCATGCCATGCAAAGAAGAGAACTGGGGAAAGATTAGTGGCAAAGTTAACAAACTTCGCATGGGCACTGGCGTGAAGAAAATCGAACCGGAAAAGACTCACAAATGCGAAGAGCAGGAAGGTTCCTGTGCCTGGCCCGAAGAACCCGTCGTAGAACCCCAGGCTAAGGCCAACGATGATCCCAGCCCAGCGTTCATGATGCTTGGCCCAGCGAGGATGATGAAGTTCGCCGAGATCTTTTTTGAAAAAGGTGTGGACAGCCACGGCAACCAGCAGAAACAGGACCAGCCCACGAAGAAGATCGGGCCGAAAATTCGAAAAAGCCCGTACCGTCCAAGCCCCGAAATAAGCAGCCCCAAATGCTGCCACGGTGGTTGGGAGGAGTGAATCCCAACGAAGTTTTCCCTGCTGCGAGTATTGCCACATGGCCACCCCGTTGCCGAAGATGGCGGCAGTCTTGTTGGTCCCGAAAGCGGTCGGAATCGAAAGACCCGGAAGACAAATCAAGATAGCCGGTAGCTGGATCAGTCCACCACCGCCGACGATCGAATCAAAGAAACCAGCAATGAACGCTGCCCCAAAAAGAAACAGGATTTCCATCTCAAATGACGGTAGGGACAGTTGCCCCCAATCGTCTATGCCCACGATTCGATGGACGATAATCACATGGACGCCTAGGGGTAGGCGTCCCTACCAAACCCCAATCCATCTTTACGGACTTTGATTTACCATCAACCTTAGAAACCTTTTTGTCTCATCCATAGGAACGCTGGCCGACCGCCTTTCCAAAACCTCTCCACCAATCGTCACATTTCCTAGATTGATCACACTCACCCCCGTAGAACTCCAACTGGAGGGATTACCTAAATCAGTGCTCGTTTCAGGAGTTACGCCGACCTTGGGATCATTGGCCCGTACCTGATAGTTCAACACCAAGCGCTGATTCTCCACCACCGTTTGAGGAAAGATAGATGCCTTACCAGCCGAACCTTGGGCCCGACTCCATCCCAACGCATATTCGACCAGCGCCACCCACCCGTCCCCGTCGACATCGCTCGTCGCCAATTCCCCTGGATATGCCAGAGCAAACGAAGGCACTGCCACGGTGGCGACCGCCAAAGTCAAACTATCGGGATGACTGTTCACTTGGTTTAACCCCGTCTTCACATAATTCACTCCACTGACCGGAGTATTAACGAAACTCAGCAAAGATACATCCGTAGACAACCACAACCGGTCCGGATTTCCCACCGACACCGAATAACTCCCATTGTCACTTACGGAAAGGGAATTCAGAACGAGGGTGGCTGAGGTTTTCCCCGAAATATTCACCCCGTCTTTCTTCCATTGATAGGTGGTTCCAGGGGCACTTTGCGTCATCAGCGGTGCGGTCAGAGTCACGATCGATCCACCTGACTTGTTGATCATCGGAGCAAATGTCTCCGTCCCTCCTGCCAACTTCCTCTCCCATTCCTTGATAAAAAATCGCACTGTCAGATCCGCAACTGTTGGAATCGCATCAACAGATGCATAGGCTCCTGAACTAGTGTCAAACTGGTGCCCATAACCGTTGAGCAAATGAAGCTCCGATGGCACCCCTACCGCTATGAGTTGCTTATATAGATCCACCGAACCATAGGTGTCGATGGAACCTATCTGATCGGTGTTCCCGTCGTACGTTCCGTGAATCATGATACAAGGCAGGTCGGAAGAGTTTACCGTATAACCACGAAAACTCGTCTCAGGACCTCCAAAGAGAACGGCGGAGGCCACCATGCCGGTTCGGTCGTAGACGGCGTTGGCATCGGACGTGACCGAGGAAGCTGGTGAAGTGGTCGACTTTGGATCGGCTATGGAAAGTCCCCCCTGATCCCCACTTTCCCTCACCGCCAACCAGGCGGCGATGCGCCCTCCGGCAGACCCGCCGAGAACAAAGATGGCGTTAGGATCCCACCCATAGGTGCTGGCATTGGCCCTGACAAACTTCACCGCCTCCAAAGCGTCGGCGGTCGCATC
>Ga0214923_10004071_pt1 | contig 17955 bp, 15 predicted proteins | sample LL1510_MetaG_FD_177993 | JGI IMG/M metagenome (GOLD analysis project Ga0214923, IMG submission 177993) | Freshwater microbial communities from Lake Lanier, Atlanta, Georgia, United States - LL-1510 | ecosystem: Environmental > Aquatic > Freshwater > Lake | place: USA: Georgia | collected... | reverse complement strand
TTTGTTTGTAAGCTAACGGTTGTTAGTACATTTTGTTGAACAAAATAATAATTTTTCAAAAAATTGTTGTAAATTTGGGCATGACCACGGCAAATCGATTTTATTTCTTTTCATTCTATTTCTTCAGAACCTGAAGCCGGGTATAAATTGTTTCAACTAAACTTACAATATTCACCCGGCCTAATCGCCGGGTTTTTTTTTAAATGATAGATATGTCTCCTCAGTCCGCCAACTCACCTCAAACAAAAAAATCAATTGCCCCAGGAATCTGTATCCAGGGATATGAAGGTAGTTTTCATCAAGTAGCTGCCAATTCCTTTTTCGGAAAAGGAGTGCCCGTTATTCCCTGCGACACTTTTAGGGAATTGGTTCGGGTTACGGCTGATCCGGTTCGCTCATCCGGTGGAATTATGGCTATAGAAAATTCAATTGCTGGCAGCATTTTACCTAATTATAATTTGCTCCAGAAAAGTAAGCTGGTCGTAGTAGGAGAGGTTTATCTTTCTATTAGTCAAAACCTGTTAGCCAATAATGGAGTTTCATTATCAGATATTCGAGAAGTACATAGTCATCCAATGGCAATTCTTCAGTGCTTAGATTACCTGGAAAGCAATGCCTGGAAACTGGTAGAAACGGAAGATACTGCATTAAGTGCCCGACTAATTGCACAACATCGGCACAAACATGCAGCCGCTATTGCCAGTAAATTGGCAGCTGAATTATATGGATTAACAATTATTCGTCCGGATATACATACCATGAAAAATAATGTAACCCGTTTTCTAGTTCTTTCTGCCAACAAACATCAACCATCAATCACAGATGCAAACAAGGCTTCTGTTTACTTTCAAACCGACCATTCTAAGGGAATACTGGCTAAAGTACTTACCGGAATTGCGTCGCATGATGTTAACCTGAGTAAATTACAAAGCATGCCTATTCAGGGAAGTAACTTTAAATATGGATTTTATGCTGATTTGGAATTTGAAAAAAATACACAATTGCAAAAAGTATTACAACAATTGAGTGCACAAACCAATCAGCTGAAAATATTTGGAATTTATAAAAAAGGAAAACTGGTGAAAGGCTAAATGCTTCAGCCATTTAAAGAATTCGATATGGGAATTAGTACTTCTTCTCGACTAAACGGAATTGGTGAATATTACTTTTCGGGAAAACTGCGTGAAATAGACCAACTGAACCAACAGGGAAAATCCATCATCAATCTGGGTATTGGTAGTCCCGATTTACCTCCGCATCCTTCTGTTATTGATGCTTTGAATGCTGCTGCAGCTCAGCCTCAAGTTCACGGATACCAGAATTACAAAGGATTGCCGATACTTCGAAAAGCTATGGCCAACTGGTATCAGCGTAGTTATTCGGTAACACTCAATCCCGATAAGGAAATTCTTCCCCTCATGGGAAGTAAAGAGGGGATTATGCATATATGTATGACTTATCTCAATGCTGGAGATGAGGCATTGATTCCTAATCCGGGTTATCCAACGTATAGTAGTGCAGTTACTTTGGCAGGCGGAACTCCTGTTACTTATTCACTGCTGGAAGCTAATGATTGGGAACCCGACTGGAATGCCCTTGCAGCAATGGATTTATCGAAAGTAAAACTGATGTGGGTGAATTATCCTCATATGCCAACTGGAAAGTCTGCTACAAAAGTTCTATTCGAAAAATTAATTGCTTTTGCTAAAAAAAATGATATTTTAATTTGTCACGACAATCCCTATAGTTTTATTCTGAATCAGCATCCCATAAGTATTTTGCATACACCGGGATCAATGGAAGTAGCAGTAGAATTGAATTCCTTAAGCAAAAGTCATAACATGGCAGGTTGGCGCGTTGGAATGCTTTGTGGAAATGAGCAGCGGATTGGAGAGGTATTAACTTTTAAGAGTAATATGGACAGTGGCATGTTTTTACCGGTGCAAATGGCTGCAGTTGCTGCGCTGGAATTGGGTGAAGAATGGCAAAAAGAAGTAAATGAAATTTATGCCGCAAGAAGAGAAAAAGTATTCGAGTTATTGCATTTGCTGGGGTGTAGTCCTGCCCCTAATCAGGTTGGATTATTTGTATGGGCCTCAATTCCTTTAGAATATGAAAACGGCTATGAACTGAGCGATGAGATATTATACAACGCCGGCGTATTCATTACTCCCGGGGGCATATTTGGTAGTGCGGGTGATCGGTTTATCCGAGTAAGTTTATGTGGTTCTATTAATCGATTTACCGAGGCTATTGAAAGAATTAAAAATCGGTTGAGTGGCAATTAATTGAAACGAAATGAGTTATTATAAAGGTGTATCCATTGAGAAAAAATAGGTTATGAGAGTTACAATAATTGGTGTCGGTTTAATTGGAGGTTCCATAGCACTTACTTTAAAGAGTCGGAAGTTCGCCGATCAGGTTATAGGGGTTGATGCCAATACTATTCATGCTGAAAAAGCCATTGAGTTGGGAATCGTCGATATAATGCTTCCTTGGAAAGAAGCAGTGAAAATGTCTGACATGATTATTTTGGCAACTCCCATTGACGTAACAGAAAGCATGCTTCCAGCATTGCTAGAAATGTGTAACAATCAAATCGTGCTGGATGTTGGTTCTACCAAGAAGAATCTGTGTGAAAAAATCGAAAGAAATTCTAAACGTGGTCGATTTGTTGCAACTCACCCAATGTGGGGAACAGAGTTTAGCGGCCCACAGTCTGCGCTGAACTGCCCATTTGATGAAAAAGCCACTGTAATCTGCGACCGCGAAAAATCTGATCCCGATGCACTTGAAAAAGTGGAGCAGTTGTATAAGGTGTTGGGAATGAAAATCATTTATATGAATTCAGATGAGCATGATTTACACGTAGCGTATGTAAGTCATATTTCCCATATCACTTCATTCGCACTTGCCAATACAGTGCTGGAAAAGGAAAAAGAAGAGGATACCATTTTTGGATTGGCTTCAGGAGGATTTGAAAGTACCGTCCGTTTAGCAAAAAGTAATCCTAGTATGTGGATACCTATTTTTATGCAAAACAGGGAAAATGTTCTCGATGTATTGAATGAACATATTGCTCAGCTGAGGAAGTTTAAAACTTGTTTGGAAAAAGAGAATTACGAATACCTGGGTGAATTAATTAACCGGGCTAATGAAATCAGAAGGATATTAAAATAAAAACACAAAAAGGTATAGGATAAATACAATTCATTTGATGTAATGATTCGTGTGCAGTTGATATCGAGTACCTTTGTAACTTAAAAAAAAGAAATGATCACATTTGAAGCGTTGGGACTGGATGCCCGATTAATTAGGGCAACTGGTGAGTTGGGGTATGTTAATCCTACTGCCATTCAGGAACAGGCAATCCCTGTTTTGATGAGTGGAACAAAAGATTTTATAGGACTGGCACAAACCGGAACCGGAAAAACAGCTGCATTTGGGCTACCCCTTTTGCAGGTGATTACTCCGGCTTCCCAGTTTCCGCAGGCATTGGTAGTTTGCCCTACCCGCGAACTCTGTTTGCAAATTGTAAAGGAAATAGATTTATTTAAAAAATACATCCCTGGGGTAACAGTAGTGGCAGTTTATGGAGGAGCTTCCATTGGCTTACAAATCCGCGATATTAAAAGGGGGGTACAGATTATTGTTGCTACTCCGGGCAGGCTTATCGACTTAATTGAGCGGAAGGCCATTAACCTCGAAAAAATACAGTATGTAGTATTGGATGAGGCCGATGAAATGTTGAATATGGGCTTTCAGGATGACATAGAATTTATTTTGAAAAATACCCCGGCCAGAGAAAGCACCTGGTTGTTTAGCGCTACCATGCCTCCAGAAATTAGAAAAGTGAGTAAGCGCTACATGAATAACCCGAAAGAGGTTACCGTTGGTAAAGTTAATACTGCCAATGCCAGTATCGATCATCAGTATTATGTAACTACAGCGCATCACCGATATGAAACCTTGAAGAGAATCATCGATTTTAATCCCGGTATTTATGGAATTATTTTTACCCGAACCAAAGCAGATGCACAGGAAATTAGCGATCGACTCACGCGCGAAGGCTACGACATAGATGCACTGCATGGCGATCTTTCTCAACAGCAGCGGGATAAAGTGATGGGTCAATTTCGCGATAAGAGTTTACAATTATTAATTGCCACCGATGTGGCAGCCCGTGGTATCGATGTAGTAGGAATTACACATGTTATTAATTACGAATTACCCGATGATGTGGAAGTATATACGCATCGCTCCGGAAGAACCGGTCGTGCAGGTAATCAGGGAATATGTATGTCGATTGTACATGCAAAAGAAATGTATAGGCTGAAGCAGATTGAAAGAATCAATAACTCGCGTTTTCATAAACTTGATATTCCCACCGGAAAAGATGTTTGCCGCAAACAGTTTTTTCATTTTATGGATAAACTTTTGTCTGCCGATATCAGTCATGGTGACTATGAAACCTATGTACCCATGCTCGCCGAAAAATTCGAGCAGGTTACCAAAGAAGAGGTATTGCAAAGAGTGGCTGCTATGGAGTTTGATCGGTTTTTAAAGTATTACGAAAATGCCGAAGATCTCAATTTACGGGAACGCGATAAGGTTCGTTCAGGAGCATCTGCGGCAACCGGTGGAAGAACCATGGGTAATGCACCCATTGGCGGAAAAGGCGATGGAAGAAAAGAATATGCAAGGGGAGGAGGTTCGGGATATAAACGTTTATTTGTTAACCTCGGCACCCGCGATGGTTTCTATAAAGCAAGCTTTTTACAATTTATTTTGGATATGAGTGATCTAAAAAAAGAAGTGTTGGGCAAAATTGATATGAAGGATATGAATAGTTGGATTGAAATTGATAAGTCAGCCGCCCAGCAAATGATCCGATCACTCGATGGTAAAAAGTATAAGGGCAGAAGCATTCGTATGAATGATGCAGAAGGCGGAGCGCCACCTAGATCAAAATCAACATCAAAAACTAAATCTGAACGTTAATCTTAGTCTTAGTCATCATTTTCAATTACCAATATTATTTTTATGGAACAGGCAAAGCAAGCATTGGATATAGATGCCATTTTTAACAAACGTCCTTTAATTATTTCCGGTCCCTGCAGTGCAGAAACCGAAGAGCAGGTTTTGCAAACCGCTACCCGATTAGCTGCTACCGGAAAGGTGGATATGCTTCGTGCTGGAATTTGGAAACCTCGCACCCGCCCAGGAAGCTTTGAAGGGATTGGAACCAAAGGTTTGCCTTGGTTGCAATCTGCTAAAAAAATTACCGGACTACCCGTAACCGTTGAAGTAGCTACGGGTAAACAAGTTGAAGATGCCTTGCATTTTGGAGTAGATGTTTTATGGATTGGTGCTAGAACAACAGTTAATCCATTTAGTGTGCAGGAAGTTGCGGATGCATTGCGTGGAGTGAAAGTGCCGGTGTTGATTAAAAATCCTATCAATCCCGATTTGGAATTGTGGATTGGTGCAATGGAGCGGGTTTCCAGAGCAGGTATTGAGCAAATAGGCTTAATTCATCGGGGATTTAGTTCTTATGGTAATACCGAATATCGCAATGCACCTATGTGGCACCTAGCCATTGAAATGAAGCGCCGCCATCCGAATACACTAATGATAAACGATCCTTCACATATTTGCGGAAGACGCGATATTCTTCAACAGGTTGCCCAAACTGCCATAGATCTGGATTTCGATGGACTCATAGTAGAAAGTCATATTGATCCCGACATGGCATGGAGTGATGCCAAACAGCAAATTACTCCTGAAAAAATGGGTGAAATGGTTGCAAACATTCGCTGGAGAAAAGAAGATGTGGCATCCGAAGATTACCATGCCAACCTCGAGAAATTGCGTCAGCAAATCAATAATCTCGATGACGAACTGATGCAAATTCTCAGTCAGCGTATGAAAGTTGCCCGAAGCATAGGTGAATATAAAAAGGAAAACAATATTACCATTCTGCAAACCAATCGCTGGAATGATATATTGGAAAGAGCCTATTCGAAAGGAGATAAATTAGGGCTAAGTAAGGATTTTGTAACTCGCTATTTTGATGCAGTTCATATGGAAAGTATTAACCAGCAGAATAAAATCATGAATCAATAAGAAACGAATCGGATATGGCTCAAACGAATCTTACTTTTCAATTTTCTTCAGCCCGTGTTTCGTATCGGTTGGATACCCCCTTTGCTGAATTGGAAAAATGGATAAGTAAGGATCACGCTTTTGTTATAACCGATGAACATGTATTTAAACATCATAAAAAGAAGTTCAAAGGTTGGAATACCATTGTTTTACAGCCAGGCGAAAAATACAAAGTACAGGAAACAGTTAATGGAATCATTCATCAACTGATTCAAATGGGTGCAGATAGAAACAGTTGGCTCATAGGTGTAGGAGGTGGCGTAGTTACAGATATAACTGGATATGTAGCAGGTATTTATATGCGGGGTCTGCAGTTTGCATTGGTTCCTACATCACTGTTGGCCATGGTAGATGCATCTATCGGAGGCAAAAATGGAGTAGATGTGGGGGTGTATAAAAATATGGTTGGACTCATTCGACAGCCCTCCATATTATTATTCGATATGAGCTTCCTGCAAACATTGCCAAAAGCTGAATGGAGAAACGGATTTGCCGAAATTATCAAGCATGCCGCAATAAAAGATGCGAAATTATTTAAGCTTTTACAGCAACATACAATTGCTCAGTTTAAAAAAGACAAGGCATTGCTTAGTCGGTTAATCAAAACCAATGTGCTCATTAAAACTAAAGTGGTATTGCAGGATGAGACTGAGAAAGCCGATCGGAAGTTGCTAAATTTTGGACATACCCTCGGGCATGCGATCGAAAATCAGTATGCCCTTAGTCATGGTGAGGCAATCAGCATCGGAATGACCTATGCAGCTTTGTTATCTGAACAAATGCTTGGCTTCACTGATGCAAATGCATTGATTGAATTGTTAACTAAATATGGTTTACCTACCCGTGCAACTTTTGATTGGAAAACTGTTACAGAAGTATTGATGAAGGATAAGAAAAATTCAACTAAAGGAATGCAGTATATTCTATTAAAAAAAATAGGTAGGGGAGTGGTTGAGCCAATTCCAGTTCAGGAACTCATTAACCGGCTCCGCCAATTGTTATAGTGATAGGAAATTGAAAAAATATGAGGGTAAAGATTACAGCCTCGGAATTATCCGGAGTATTACAGGCTCCCGCAAGTAAAAGCAGTATGCAACGCGCTTGTGCGGCAGCATTGTTACATGAAGGAGAAACCCTTTTGCTCAATCCCGGGCATAGCAATGATGATCTGGCAGCATTAGATGTAATACAAAAACTCGGTGCAACTGTGAAAGTTCAACCGGATCATACAATTTTGATTACTTCAAAAGGAATTCATCCTCAGTCAACCGAAATAAACTGTGGTGAAAGTGGATTAGGCATTCGCATGTTTACCCCAATTGCAGCAATCAGTTCCTTGCCTTTAACCATTGCCGGTTCAGGTAGCCTGGTAACGAGACCCATGCATTTTTTTGACGAAATTTTTCCATTGTTGGGAGTATCTATTCAATCAAATGAAGGAAAGCTTCCTCTGAAAATTCAGGGACCTTTGAAACCAGTTTCTATTTCTGTTGATGGATCCCTGAGTTCACAGTTTTTAACCGGATTACTGATGGCATTTGGTTCAGCAAATCCCGGCAATGCAGTTATTAATGTAAAGAATCTGGCCAGCAAACCATATATCGATTTAACTATTGATGTGATGCGTCATTTTGGGAAATCGGTAATTCATCAGCAGTATGCATCCTTTTCTTTTCAACCGGCTTCTATTCCACCACCGTATGCTATACAATACACAGTGGAAGGTGACTGGAGTAGTATTTCTTTTTTATTGGTAGCTGGCGCTATTGCTGGCAGCGTGAAGGTTACAGGTGTAAGTAGGCATTCTACTCAGGCTGATAAGGCGATATTATTTGCTTTGGAACAAACCGGTTGTACACTTATTATAGGAAACGATTATGTTGAAACAGGAAAAGGAAACCTAAGAGCATTTCATTTTGATGCAACTCATTGTCCCGATTTATTTCCCCCCTTGGTTTCGCTTGCTGCTTGTTGTTCCGGAACCTCTGTAATTAAAGGAATTTCCCGATTGGCACATAAGGAAAGTAACCGTGCCCTTACTTTACAGCAGGAATTTGCTAAATTGGGCGTGGATATTGAATTGGTTGGTGATGATATGATGATAACCGGAGGAAAGATATTGCAGGGGACAACTGTACATTCGCATCACGATCACAGGATTGCAATGGCATGTGCCGTTGCAGCTTTACGGACAGTTCAACCGGTGGATATAATGGTTGCAGAGGCCATCAACAAATCCTATCCTGATTTTTTTCAGCATTTGGCAGAACTGGGGGCCGGCGTAGAAATTATTGAACAATAAATATAGAAGCATTGAATAGTTTTGGACGAATTTTTCGGTTGCAAATATTTGGCGAATCACATGGGCCCTGTGTGGGTATTACCTTAGATGGATGTCCGGCCGGATTACCCCTCACTGCAGAAGATTTTATCAACGACATTGAACGCAGAAAGGGAGGTATTCAAAAAGGAACTACCCCCCGCAAGGAGGATGACATTCCTATTTTTCAATCCGGATGGTTCAATGGATATACAACTGGTGCGCCACTCACTATAATTTTTGAAAATAATAATACCAGAAGTGAAGATTATGCCCGTCAACGAGCAGTTCCTCGGCCCGGTCATGCCGATTGGGTAGCAGGAAAAAAATTCGGCGGGTTTGAAGATTTCAGAGGTGGTGGACATTTTAGTGGCAGACTAACCGTTGCTTTGGTAGGGGCAGGCGTAGTTGCCAAAAAATTATTGCAATTTTTTGCTGATCAATCGTCAACCAACCTTTCTATACAGGCTACTATAGATGAAATTGGAGGAGAGAAAAATGTTGAAGCAGGACTTCAAAAAGCAATTGATGCAAAAGATAGTATCGGAGGAATTGTATCCTGTTGTGTGAAGGGATTACCGGTAGGATTGGGAGAGCACTTTTTCGATTCGGTAGAGTCGTTGTTAGCGCACGCTGTATTTGCGATACCTGCTATCAAGGGTATTGAATTTGGCGCAGGATTTGCGGCTGCGCGAATGTTTGGCTCAGAACATAACGATGCATTGTTAGATAATAAAGGTACTTTTATCTCTAATCATGCTGGAGGTATTTTGGGAGGATTAACCACCGGTGCCGATTTGGTATTTCGGGTATCAGTTAAACCAACCTCATCTACTCCTAAGGAACAACAAACCTGGAGTAGTGAAACAGATTCAGTTGTTCCATTTTCTGTAAAGGGTCGGCATGATTTGTGTATCGCTCTCCGAGTGCCGGTAGTTTTGGAAGCGGTAACGGCATTTGTGCTCGCAGATTTATTAATGATAGAACGGAAAATACCAGCAAGACTTTGATATTAGTAATGAATTTTTAAAAACAAAAAAATTGATAAATATGGATAGCGAATTTATTTATCATATAACTACCCGTAGCTGGTGGGAAGCAGCACAAAAAGAAGGGAAACTCAGTTCTCCCAGGTTCGAAGAGGAGGGTTATATACATTGTGCAACTGCTCAGCAAATTCCAGGAGTTTTGGAACGCTATTTTGCCAATCAGACAGATCTGGTAAGACTTACACTCGACAAACAAAAAATTCAACCTCCGCTAGTTTTCGAATTAGCTGCGAATTTAAATGAAGTGTTTCCCCACGTTCATGGCCCCATAAATTTGGATGCAGTAGTGGAAGTAACACCTTTATAATTTTGAGATGCACCAGTATATTGTAAGTGCCTCCATTCAAATTTTGCCTATCGGAACCCATATGCATCCTTATGCATGGGTTGATGAGGCAATTACTATCATTAAAAAAAGTGGAATCTCGCATCGTGTGCAGGCATTCGATACAGTTTTAGAAGGCAATTATGCTGAAGTAATGGCTGTGATTGATCAGATTAACCAACATCTTTGTAATGCAGGTTGCGAAGAATGGATTGCACACCTCCAAATTCAAATACGCGGTAAAGATTCTATCACTACTGCCGAAAAGTTGAAGAACTATCTCGGAAACGAATAGAGAGAATTGCGCAAGGATGATTTTTTTCTACCAATGAAATAATAAATTAATATTAATTATATGTACTGATTATCAGTATAAAGAATACAAGTAATAAGAATTATATATTAAATTAAGTTTAATATAACAATTGTTTTTGGGTTACTAAATTACTTTCGCGGTATAAAATTGAGTGAAAGGGGCTAGGCATAATGGTTCAAACCGCGATTAATGAAGCATAAGTTAATGTTATTGGCTGGGTTGGTTTTTGCCGTACTGTTGGGATTTAGTATTTCCGGACCCGGTAAGGATTGGATCTTGGTGAAGGAAAATACGCAGGATGGGGTTCGATGGGATACATTATTTTATCAGGTAAAGGGTACAGTAATACGTGGTCAAGGCTTAATTGAGAAATCATTTCCATCAACTAGCGATTCTGGTGAGTTATCGATAGGTAAACAATGGTATACTGCTGCATGTTCAGAATTTTCGATAGGAACTTGGGTATTAATTATTAATCCGGTGAATCACCGGAAATTGGTAGTGCAGATTAATAAAAAGTTATCCTCAGCTCCAAAAACCAAGGGTTTGCGGCTTTCTCTGGCTCCTCAACCAGCGGCTTATCTGAGATTTGAACAGGAAACAGTCAATCAGATTCGTGTTCAGAAAATTGATACACTTTACACCAGAATTGCTTCCTTGAAAGATAGTAATATGCAGGTGATTTCTGCTGATTCTTCTACTTTACTCGACCCCGTTTCAGGATATTATTTCAAAAAATCGACTAAATCAATTAAAGGAATTGCCAGTTTTTACAGTGTGGGCTTAGATGGAACATTAACCGCTACCGGAGAAAAATTCCGAAATGAAAAATTAACCGCAGCAAGCAACAATCTTCCTCTCAATACATGGGTATTAATTACAAATACCAAAAATGGTAAAACAGTTTTTGTAAGAACAAATGATCGGATGCATCCCCGAATGGCCAAAAAGGGTAGGGTGGTTGATCTTAGCATTCGAGCAGCCCGCCTGTTAGATTTTGAAGCGGATGGATTAACCAAGGTAAAGGTGGAGGTATTAAATATGATAAATACGCTTGAAAAGGATACTACCTTTTCCAGTACAAACCCTGCTTCCAAGTTGCTAAAGCCAACTGATCCGAATTTTACAGATTCCTCATTTACAGGCATTTCTACAATTTATTCTAATACATATAAAGGCAAAAAAACCCGTTCGGGAGAGAAATATGAACCTAGTTTACTAACAGCCGCCTGCAACCGCGTACCCTTGCAGACCCGAATTCGGGTTTACAATAATGAGGATGGCAAATGGGTTGAGGTTTGGGTTAACGATCGGTTACCGGCTACGGCCGAGAAGGATGTTGTTCTACAATTAAGCTTCCAATCGGCAAAAATGTTGAACTTTTTACCCCAAAAACGCTATTTAGTTCGGGTTTTACCCCTTTTATCCCCATCAAAAAATAAATAAAAATTTCATTTGTTATTAATTTTCTAAATTCAATAACTACCTGTATTTTTGCTCATAAATTAAAAAACTGATTATGAAGAAATTTATGCTTTTCGTGGTAGCTGTGAGTATGTCGGCTGTGGCATTTTCACAACCCATGACTTCTTACAAAAAACAACCCACGCTCGGGGTCAGCTTTTTTTTGAAGGATATGAACACGGCTAACCTGATTGATAAGACTTCTTTGTCAAATGCGCTGACTAATAATTTGTGGACTAAAGTTGCTGATATGGCTCCTGGTCTTAGCGTAAATTATTACCATGGATTAACAGACTATATCGATTTTCAGGGAACTTTAGCCGGCTCGTTTACTAAATATCCTTTTTCTTTCTTCTCAGGGGTAGCTCCATCCACAGATAATAAATTCTTGATGGAATTAAGTACTGCCGCAAACATTAAATTGTTAACTGACAAGCACGTGGTAGTTCCTTACATCCACCTTGGAGTTGGATTATCAATGTATGGCGGCAATTATTTTGCAGCGTATGCTCCAACCGGTGCGGGCCTCCAGTTTAAACTGGCTGAAGGAACATTTATAAATGCACTATTTGGTTACAATATCAAAGTTTCTGGACTTTCTATTAACCACTTAAATTATTCAATTGGTATCGCATCTCCTTTAAAAGAGAAGAAACCAGTTGTTGTAATTGCACCTCCACCACCACCTCCTCCGCCACCTGCTGATACTGATAAAGATGGTATCATTGACACCCAAGATAAATGTCCAACTGTTCCTGGGGTTGCAAAATACCAGGGTTGTCCTGTGCCAGATACAGATGGCGATGGTATTAATGATGAGAATGACAAATGTCCTACTGTAAAAGGTTTGGCTAAATATCAAGGATGTCCAATTCCTGATACAGATAAAGACGGTATCAATGATGAAGAAGATAAATGTCCTACCGTACCTGGATTAGCTCGTTATCAAGGATGTCCTATACCAGACACTGATGGTGATGGTGTAAATGACGAAGAAGATAAATGTCCTACTATCAAGGGTATCGCTGCAAACTCCGGTTGTCCAGACATTAAAGATTCTTTAAAGGTTTCAGCAAGAAGTATTTATTTCTTAACTGGTTCCGATAAATTTGCTAATCCTAAATTGGCTCCTGAGAAATTGAAGTATGTTTTAGAAGCATTGAACAAATATCCTGTTCTCAAAATTGATATCGAAGGACACACTGATATCACTGGATCTGCGAAACTAAATAAGGCTCTTTCTCAGAAGCGTGCTAATACGATTATGAATTTCTTAATTAGCAAAGGAATTGCAAAAGATCGCTTAACTGCTACTGGATATGGTTCTGAAAAGCCGGTTGCCAGCAATAAAACTGCAAAAGGTAGACAAGAAAACAGACGCGTAGAATTATTACCTCGCTTCTAATTTCTATCTGAAATATTCAAAAGGCTGACCAAATCTTGGTCAGCCTTTTTTTGTATAACTAAGTTTGGGCAAATCAAAATAGTTTCATGCACTATGAATCAGGAACCCGATACAGTTAAGAAAGTAAATGAATTCCAGTGCTAACTTTTACATAGGATCAACATCGGCAAATATTCTTACCGATCGAAAATGTGCATGAGTTTGCACTGCAACAATCGATTGTTGAATAGCCACTTTTATTTGTTGAATTTGTGCCTGATTTTTTGGAAGCTTTAATAAAAGTTCCCATATAAACTGATTACGAACCCGGTTAACCGGAGGTTGTGAAGGAGCAGAAATCCAACACCCCGTTTTAATAATTGCTTGTTGTAAAGCCAAGCAGGCATCGGCTGCAAGCGCATCTTCTTTGTGTTTGCAAATAAGTTTAATTAATCTGGTATAGGGCGGATATCCAAATTGCTTCCGTTTATCTATTTCAAATGAATAGAATCCTGCATAGTCGTGCTGCTTTACCCAATCTATTACCGGATGATACCGCTGATGAATTTGTAAAATCACCTTACCTCCTCCTTCTTTTCGTCCGGCTCTTCCACTCACCTGTTCCATCAATTGAAATGCCCGTTCATTAACCCTGAAATCGGCAAATTGTAGCAGTCCGTCCCCATCAATAATACCCACTAAACTAACTTCATCAAAATGCAATCCCTTTACTACCATTTGTGTTCCTATCATGATATCAATCTGGCGTTGCTCGAATAATTTGATTAGCGTGTCGTGCTCGTATTTTCCCTTAACCGAATCATAATCCATTCGGGCAACCCTTGCTTCTGGAAACAATTCGTTTACCAGTTCTTCTACTTTTTCTGTTCCAAAATTTTTCTTATTAAAATCATGTAACCCACAGGCTGCGCATGTTTGAACGATGGGGTACTGCTTACCACAATAATGACAACTTAACTGGTTTTTAAATTTGTGATAGGTTAAACTAACATTACATTGATTGCAGGTTGGAATCCAGCCACAGGTTGTGCAAATTTGATAGGGAGCATATCCCCGCCTGTTTTGAAATAGGATTACTTGTTTTTTTTGTTGCAAGGCTTCCCGCATCTGCTCTTGCAGTGCAGGGGTAATAATTCTTTGAATACCGGAAACTTTTCCTTGTTTTGCAAATTCAACAATGTCTATAACCGGGAGTGTCCAGTTGTTATATCGCTCCAGCAATTGCACTAATCCATATTTTTTTTCTTTGGCATTGAAATAGCTCTCTAGAGAAGGCGTTGCACTTCCCAACAATACTTTTGCAGAAAACTGGGTAGCTAGCCAAATGGCTGCATCTCGAGCATGGTAACGGGGCGCAGGCTCTTGTTGTTTATAAGAGGCATCATGCTCTTCGTCGCAGATGATTAATTTGAGTTGTTGAAAGGGCAATAACAAAGCCGAGCGAGCACCTAAAATTACCAATGGCTCACCCGATTTTACCCGATTCCAGATTTCTACTCGTTCATTGGCATTGAACTTTGAATGGTAAACCAATACATATCCACCCAAACTTTTTTGTAAACGCCTAATCATTTGAGCAGTGAGCGCAATTTCAGGTAACATGTACAATACTTGTTCCCCTTTTTGCAAGCACCCTATTGCTAATTGGGTGTATATTTCAGTCTTTCCACTTGCTGTAACACCATGTAACAGACAAACCGACTTTTTGGTAAATTCAGATTCAATAGAATGAAATGCCTCCTGCTGAATGGGGGTTAATGTGAACGGTATTTGTAGAGTTTTAGATGGAGAGCTGATTCTGCTGGTAGATTGTTGCCTGGTTACCAGAATTCCTTTGTTTACCAGTGCCTTTAATTGTGCAGCAGATGCACCGGATTTCTCTAACAAAGCAGCACGGCTTACTGCTGCCGCGCCTTCTGTGTGTTGCAGGTGTAGTAGCGCTAAAAAAACTTCCATTTGTTTGGGAGCTGCAGATCCCCAGTCGTTCAACAATTTTTCCTGAGCTGCCTCCGATTGATAATGAGGATGGAGGTCTATGTATTGAATGGTTTTGGGTTGATATTTTTGTTTGAGCTCTTCCCAAATAAAGCAGTAATCTTTTTCAATTAATTTTTTAATAACCCTGTATACATCTGTAACATCCAGCAGCTGCTGCACTTCTGCTATTCGTAAAGTTTTTTTAATTTCCAGTGCTTCTGCCAGGATATATTCATGTTCGCTTAATAGAAGTGGATCGGGCAAACTTGCAGTTTCATTCCAGCAGAGTATGCCTTCACTGCTCAGCTTTAAATTGGCAGGTACAGCGGCCTGCATCACTTCTCCTTCTGTACAAATATAATATTGAGCCAACCAGCTCCAGAAAGCAAGTTGAACCGGATGCAGGATGGGCTCATCATCCAACACCTGAACTATATCTTTGGGAATAACATTTTCAGGGGCCTGCTCCAAAATGGTTTTGATGATGCCGGCATAACGTTTCGTTTTTCCCAATAAAACCTCTACCCGCTTGCCGGGAGCGATTTGCGGTTTCAGTGATTCTGGAACTCGCCAGGTATAATTTTTGGGTAGTGCCAGCGGAATAATTACTTCAACAAACAAGCCAGATAATTTAGCCAAATGTACGTATTAAGAAGGGTATCTCCGATACTTGCGAAGCGCCTGATCCATGATGGAATACACTTTATCTCGTAAATGCGGGATATCCTCTGCTGATAATCCGGTTACCGTAACTTCTTCTAAAAAAATAACACGGCAGATTCCTGGAGTTAGGGTAAACAAACTTGAGAAATGCAGGCGATCAATGGTATCAGGTAAAATCATGGGTTTAATAGGTGTTCCGGTTTCTATTGCTAAGCGAAAAGCCCCATCATAAAAATTTTTCAGTGGCTGATTTTCCTGCATATTAAAAGTTCCTTCCGGAAACAAAAAAATAGAAATACCCCGGTTGAGGGCGGTTTTTAAAGCCCTAAAACTTTGCGCGCGCGTTTCTGCATTACTTCTATCAACCATAATTACTGCTGCCCTGTAAATCCATCCAAAAATGGGAATCTTACTGCTCTCATATTTGCCTAAGATACGAATAGGCTGAGGGGCCATTAGCACTATAGGTGGAATATCCATATAGGAAATATGGTTCGCTACAAACACCCACTGTTTATTGGTATCGTGCGGTGATTCAAATATTTCTTTGTGGCGGACACCAATCAACAAAAACCAGGTTGCAGCCCAGTATTTGCATATTATATATATAAGGTTGCCTCCACGGTGATAACCCAATAATAATGAAAGCATTACCAGCGGAAATGCAATGAGGGTAAGCAGGGCGAAAAGGCTAAATGCGTATATACAATAAATGATTTGTATGACTCGTAAAATCCATCTCATGAAAAAGGCAATTGCAATGTTTTTGGCTAAGGTAATAATATAAAGCAAAAAAACACCCGACATGTACCTGCCGGGTGCGTAGTACCCCTATATTGAACAAATGCAAAAACTAAAATTTATACACAGCAGCTAGAATAAAACTCGCAGTACTCTTTTTATCGGGAGAACCACTTTTACTAAAAACCGGATCTGAATCCATGTCTAATCTGATTTCTGGAATAATAGTTAGCTGACTGCACCTAAAATTTCCTGAGAGGGTTGTAGCCATTACAGAACCCCCACCCAGGGAAACTAGTGGATTAATTTTTCTGTCACTGAAATAATCTTCCCGAAGGGTTAACCCAAATGATTTCAGGGGATCATAATTAAGATAAAATGCATGACTATTCCAGCTTTCATTTACACCATTGGTATGTGTAGTTAAAATACTTCCATCATACGCAACTGAAAATTTATCACTCAGCGCACCGGTAATAACCAGATTAAACTGAGTTAATTCAGTAGCCCCTTGAAAATTTAGATAGGCTTTCCATTTATCATTGGAGGAGGCTGTACTGAATTGGGCTAAAACATATTGAACAGGAGAAGGTGAACTGAGATAATCGGTCTTATTTGCAAAACCAATCATCATTGCCGATTTGCCTCCTAAAGAGAAGTCGGCTTTTAAGCCAGTATGGAAAAATGGACCATAAGAAAATCCATACGACATGCTATAATTTCTATTGGCATAGGCATCCACCAACTCATATCCAACGTGGGTTGCAAATTTTCCCATGGTGAATTTTAATTTTGAACTGGGCGCATAGGAGATATAGGCTTGTTTAATCATGGCATTTATGCCGGATTCTGTATAAGTAAACTCTTGTGCTCTTCTACCAATTCCAACATCGGCTGTAGCTGCAACTTTACCAAATGAATGATCCACTTTTAAAGAAGCCATTCCTAGTTCAAATGAATTCATTGAATTGGTAAAACTGGTAAAGTTGTTGGTTTTGCCACCATCCGGACCAGAAAAATTGTATCGATAATAGGCATCGAGTGAGCCGATAAAACTCGTTACTGCCTTTGGTGTAGAATCGGTTTGTGCGATGAGGGAAACCGTTGATAAAAAACTAAAAGTAACTGCCAAAAAATTCTTTAACATTGTAATGGTTTTATGATTAATAAGGGGTACAGCCCGTGAGCTTGGTCAGAAGTTCACATAGTGGCTGTACCTTTTTTATTTTGAGGGTATAGAGTGGTCAGACTCACCCCCCTTAATTCTTCTAAGCCTGTAATGGAGCTCTGCCGTATTTTTCGGCGTGTTGAGTGTAATCGAGCCCCATTTCTTCTTCTTCTTCACTTAGCCGAAGTGGCAAAATCAAGTCAATGAATTTGAAAATAGCGAGCGACATTACGAAACTGTATCCTACTACAATTACCAATGCTTTTAATTGTATGAGCAAGAAGGAAAAGTTTCCATAAAATAGTCCATCATTACCTGCACCGTTTACGGTTTTGGTAGCAAATATTCCGGTGAGGATCATA